>Ga0209986_10000842_pt1 | contig 30116 bp, 26 predicted proteins | sample BlataG_FD_183168 | JGI IMG/M metagenome (GOLD analysis project Ga0209986, IMG submission 183168) | Deep subsurface microbial communities from Black Sea to uncover new lineages of life (NeLLi) - Black_00105 metaG (SPAdes) (version 2) | ecosystem: Environmental > Aquatic > Marine > Oceanic >...
GACGGGGGCAACGCTGACCAATTTGACCCTCACCGGTGCGGACCTCTCCGGTGCGACGCTTTCAGGCTCAAACGTCTCCGCAGCGCAGCTGCAAGCCGCGGCGAGTGTCACGGGGATCGACATTTCCGGCAACGACATGAGCGACTTTGACCTGAGCGGACGGGATCTGACCGGTGCAACGCTGACCGATGCAACGCTCGCGAACGCAATCATGTCCAATGCAAACCTCTCGGGTGCGACCCTTACCGGTACGATCCTCTCAGGTGCATCCCTTACCGGTACCACGCTTTCAGGATCAAACGTCTCGGAGGCGCAGCTTCAGGCCGCCGCGAGCGTCACGGGTATCGATGTTACAGGTAACGACATGAGCGGATTTGACCTAAGCGGACTGGACCTGAGCGATGCAACCCTTACCGGTGCAAACCTTTCAATCTCAAACGTCTCGGCGACCCAGTTGCAGGCCGCGGCGAGTGTCACGGGGATCGACATTTCCGGCAACGACATGAGCGGCGGCGACCTGAGCAATCTCAATTTGACGGGGGCAACGCTGACCAATTTGACCCTCACCGGTGCGGACCTCTCCGGTGCGACCCTTACCGGTGCAGACCTTTCAGGCTCAAACGTTTCGGCGGCCCAGTTGCAGGCCGCCGTGAGCGTCACGGGTATCGACGTAACCGGTAACGAGATGAGCGGCTTCGACCTGAGCAATCTGGATTTGACCCTTGCGACCTTCACCGGTGCGACCCTTTCGGGCGCAACGCTCACCAACGTAACACTGACCCGCGCGGCCCTGGTCAATGTAAACCTGACCAATGTAAACCTGACCAACCTGGATCTGTCCGAACTGAATTTGACCGGCGCAACACTCGCCGGCGCAACACTCGCCGGCGCAACACTGACCGGCGCGGACCTGGTCAATGTAAACCTGACCAATGTAAACCTGACCAACCTGGATCTGTCCAACCTGAATTTGACCGGCGCAACACTCGCCGGCGCAACACTGACCAGCGCGAACCTAGCCGGTGCTGACCTTGCGAGCTCAAACATCTCGGCCGCGCAGCTGCAGGCCGCCGCGAGCGTCACGGGCATTGACGTTACAAGCAACGACATGAGCGGCTTCGACTTAAGCGGACTGGATCTGACCGGTGCAACGCTGACGAACGTAACAAGGCCCCACAACAACACGGTCCTATCCAATGCGGACCTCTCCGGCGCGACCCTTACCGGCTCGGACATCACCGCAGCCCAGTTGCAGGCTGCCGCCAGCGTGACGGGCATCGATCTCACGGGCAACGATATGGACTACTTTGACTTAAGCGGCCTCAATTTGACGAGTGCCACGATGACTGATGCAATGCTGACCAGTGCAGACTTCTCCGGCGCAACACTTTCGGGCGCGACCCTTTCGGGCTCAAACATCTCGGCCGCGCAGTTGCAGGCGGCCGCGAGCGTGACGGGCATCGATCTCACGGGCAACGATATGGACTACTTCGACTTAAGCGGCCTGAATTTGACCGGCGCAACGCTGACCGACTCGTGGATGAGCGGTGCAGACCTTTCTGGTGCGAACCTCTCCGGTGCGAACCTCTCCGGCGCGTACCTCGATGAATCCAACATCTCGGCAGCGCAGTTACAGGCCGCCGCGAGCGTGACGGGCATCGACCTGACCGGCAACAACCTAACCGGCTTCGACTTAAGCGGCCTCGATTTGACTGGTGCGTGGTTGTATGAAGCGGACCTCTCGGGTGCAAACTTGAGCGGTGCCACACTCGCAGACGCCGATCTCCCGGGCGCCGATCTCCGCAACAGTAACCCGGCCGAAGCGATCGGCGGCGGATTTTTTTGACGCGAACCTGAGCGGCAACAATCTAGCGGGCTTTGATCTCTCGGGACTCAATCTAGCAGGAGTCAGCCTGAATATGGCCAACCTGAGTGGTGCCGATTTGAGCGATACCGACCTCTATTCTGCCACATTGACAGACGCCACGCTCACCGGCGCGGACCTGCGGAACAGCCCATGGAACAACTCCTCAACGCCGATCACCGCCATGCAGTTGCTCGAGGCAACTGACGTGACCGGCGTGAATCTTGCCGGCAATGACATGGTGGGTTTCGACTTAGGAGCCATCGACCTCCGCGGTGCCGACCTGAGTGGTGCCGACCTGTTGGATGCATCGCTCAGTGGAGCCAATCTCACCGATGCAATGCTTGTCGGCGCTTTGCTCAACCTAACGGACTTCAGCGGCGCCGACCTGTCCGGCGCGAACCTGATCGACGCGGACCTGCATTCCGCAAACCTGACGGGCGCGCACCTGAATAACGCAAACCTGACTGGTGCGTGGTTGTATGAAGCGGACCTCTCGGGCGCGGACCTGAGTGACTCGATTCTTACGGACGTGTTGTATGACAACGATGCTTTCTCCGGCCCCGCCGGCCCCGCCATCTGGACCGGAGCCTTTTACACCATCGACAACGAACCGATCTGGGCAAGCGGGATGGATGCCGCCTGGAGAAGCAGTGTCGGTATTGTGGCGGTCAGTACGGTCCCCGAACCGGCCTCGCTGCTGCTGGCCCTCTTCGGCCTGGCGCTGCTCGGTTGCCGCCGCCGGCGAACCTGCGGCTAGACTGCAGCGGCGACTAGACTACTGCCCGGCTGCCTCCAAAATGCCCAGATCAATGTACTGGCCGCCGTCGGTCTGACGGCAGTGGACGGCAATCTCGTTTTTCCCACGCCGAAGCGCTGCAACAGTTTCAGCCGAGAGCGGCACGAGAGTCGCACTCTGGGTGTAGCCAGCAAAAGTCTGCACCAGCTTTCCGTTCACATAGACCTCGGCATCCTCATCGTGGTGGATCCGCCAGTAACCTGCCACCGGCGGCGGCCCAGCAATCATCAGCTCACGCCGCAGCCAGATGTCGGGCTCCGTCCACTCGGTCCCCACAATCGCCGCGGGCGAGCTGGCCGAACCGAATCCACCCTCGCCAGTATTCCAACTCGAATCGTTAAAACCAGCCGCGAACCAGTCGTCTGCCGGACGTGACTTGGTATAGCGCCACTGCTGCTGATTGCCCTTATTCGAAGTGGGCATCACCGTCACCAGCCGACTCGGCGGCGCATAAAGTCCTGCATGGGCCGCTTTGGCACGGGGAACATCAAATTTATTGACCTTTCGGTCGTACGTCATCAGTCCATTGACCTCCGTCTCAACGTCGGTCGTCTGCGTGTAGACCGCCGCCGCCAACCCGCTGTCGATCAGCGGGCGGAGTTTTTCGATCAGCACATGATACGCCGCGTTGAGTTCTTCTTTGGTCTTGTAGCCGCGATAGCCCCAGTTGTTTTTATCGGTCCAGGTATGGCCCTCAACCGGCAATCCGAGTCCACCGTATTCGCCCAGTACCACGGCGCGATTTTTCTCAAGCGAGGGCATCGCCGGGCCTGGATAGGCGTGGATGTCCAGCACATCACCACAGTCCCGGTCCGACCAGCCACTGGCGTTGTCGATCAGACGCGTGGGATCAAGCTGACCGGTCCAATCTACAATCCGCTTGGTATCAAATTGCCCCCAGCCCTCATTGAAGGGAACCCACAGCACGATGCTCGGCGCGTTGTGGAGCGCGTCGATGATCGCACTCCATTCGGCCTCGTACTGATTGCGTGATTGGGCAGACCGCTCAATATCCGCCTCCTCAGGCCGGATATGCACATCGCCGTTGGGCATATCCTGCCAGACCATCAGGCCCAACCGATCGCAGTGGGCATACCAGGTGGCCGGTTCCACCTTCACGTGCTTGCGAATCATATTGAAGCCCATCTCTTTGGTGACGAGCAGATCATAGAGCAGGGCTTCATCTGTCGGTGCGGTGTAGAGCCCGTCGGGCCACCAGCCCTGATCGAGCGGACCGTAATGAAACAGCGGCTTGCCGTTGAGCAGCAAACGCTGGTTGCCACTTCCATCCTTGCCGCGTGCCACATCGCGAAGCCCAAAATAACCGGTCGCATTATCTCCCCCGTCGAGTTGGACTTCGTACTGATAAAGCCACGGCGCGTCGGGCGTCCAGAGCCTCGGTTCTGGAATCTGCAGCGTGACGGGTGTCCCCGCCTTGCCGCTCCCCGCAATCGCAGCGATCGGTTCTGTTTTATCGCCAAGCGACCGGGAAACGATGCGTACTTTTGCTTCGGGTTCACCCGAACTCGAGGCAGAGACGGTCATCTGCACTTTCCCATGCTTTGCATCGGGCACGATCTTCACTCGCTCGATAGCGATTTCAGGAACCGGTTCGAGCCACACGGTCTGCCAGATCCCTGTGACGGGGGTGTACCAGATCGATTGCGGTTTTCGTATCTGCTTGCCCCGGGCCTGAGTTCCCGCATCGGTCGGATCCCAAACGGAAACGGTGATCTGCTGGGGACCGGTGCCCTGAAGCGCCGAGGTGATGTCGAAACTGAAAGGATCATAACCCCCGCGGTGCTCTCCGATCTTTCGGCCATTGACCCAGACGGTTGCCTGCCAGTCGACCGCACCGAAGTTCAACTGGATTCGCTTGCCGGCCCAACCGGCAGGAACTTTGAAATCGCGGCGGTACCAGAGCCGGTTCTCGGGCCCCACTTCACGCATCACGCCTGAAAGGGCCGACTCGGCAGGAAACGGCACCAGAATTTCGCCCTCGAATTTTTTGGGGGTCGCCGTCTCGCTCGTCGGCCGAATCGCATAGTCCCAGAGCCCATTGAGATTAAGCCAATCACCTCGGACCAACTGCGGCCGGGGATATTCCGGGTGCACGTTCTCCGGAGAGACATCGGCGGCCCAACGGGTCATCAATTTGCCCGGGCCAACTTGCCAGTCTCCTGCAAACAGGCAGGCCACGAAGCAGAGGATGAACAAAGGAAGCAGCACCGCGGGTAGAAGCCGAATCATGATAGCGCGTTCCAAGGGTTTTAATATTTTTTTTGAAGAATGTCCCTTATACCCCGCTGGAACCGCACCTTCCAGAAGGCTCGCTGCGGATCGCAATCTGCAAACGGCAGTTAAAAAAGATTTCCGAAAAAAAAGGAACCTTTTTTCCTCTACGGCGTCTAATCCCCCAGAAGCCAAACCTCACCGGAGAAAAAAGTCTTGGTTGCCGCAGTCGAAAAACCGGAAAAAGAACCGTCGGTCGTCAGCCTCGTGATCGCCGCTCAGATGGGGGATCACCAGAGCCTCGCAGAACTCTACTGTCGGTTTCAGGGTGCGATCGAAGCGACGATCCGCAGGCAGCTTGCCAACGAGAGTGACATCAAAGAAATCGGGCAGGATGTTTCCCTGCAGGCGTCGAGCTCGCTCAGTGCGCTCCGCAATCCCGAATGTGTCGGCGGTTGGCTGCGGACCATCGCCAGACGATTGGCGATCCAGCGCAGTATCCAACGTAACAGACAGCATTTGATCGATCCCCAGACCACCACGGGCATCCCCGCTACAGAGGCCGAAACTCCTTTGGACCAACTAATCGAAAAGGAACGATGTGAGGCTTTGCATGCGGCCCTTTGCCACCTCAAGCTGCCCTATCGCCAGGTACTCAAGTGGTTTTATTTCGAAAATTGTTCGCTCGAACAAATCAGCAAAATGGAACAGATACCCGTGGGGACTGTCAAAAGCCGCCTGCACACTGCCCGTAAAATTCTCTCTGCGCGACTGCAGCATTTGAGGACCGCTTGAAGCTCAAGGGCCCCGTGGGATAAGATGACCTCTGCTTTGCTTCACCAGAGGCCCGTCCGCTCGACGACAGCCCATCGGCGACAATCGACCAAGCCGAGCCAACAGGAGAGTGCACTTGAAATCGGTAACCGTTCGCGAATGGATGATTTTTGTCGTGCTGGTCGCCGTTGGTGCCGCAGGACGTTGGATTTTTAAAGACATTCCCAACTTCACACCGACGGCAGGAATTGCCGTCTTCGCTGGACTTTATTTTTCAGCTCCGGCACTCGCCTTTTTAGCGCCTGTGGCCGTGATGGTGGTGAGCAATGTCGGTTTACAAGCCTACGGCAATTGGGGCATGCTCGCGGTTGTTTATGCCGCCCTGCTCTTTCCGGTCCTTTTAAGCCGTCTGCTCAGCAGCACAGAAGGCAATCGCCGTCGCTTACGTCCGCTTGGCATGCTCGGCTGCGGCGTGTTTCCCTCGATGTTCTTTTTTCTGCTTACGAATTTTGCGGTCTGGATCGGTGGCGGACTGTATGCACCGACACTTGCGGGCCTAGCCAACTGCTACGTGCAAGCCATTCCGTTTTATCATTACACGCTCATCGGCGATTTACTTTTCGTCGGAGTCGCGCTTTTAAGCTATGAAGCGATCGTTCACTTTGATCGTTCCAACCAGACAATGGCGGTCGAGAGCTGACCGCAAGAGAACTCTTGCAACGTGTGCAGCAACGAAAAACAGCTTTAACTTTTTTCTGCTGTTTGGGGTGCGGTCGGCTTTTCTTTTTTATCCGAATCCGATGGCGTCAAGCTGCTCAGGACTCGCACACTTTCGCCCAAAACGAATTCGATCTGCTCGCGATTGCTCGCTGCATTGAGTGTTTGCACCTGCGTTTCCACCGTTTGCAGAACATTGATCAATTCTTGAAGCGTTTTCTGTTCTTCCTCCGTCGCGACCGCCATCAGACCGCCCTCTGCCTGCTCGCCACCACCTGTCACAGCCTGCCGTACCGTTGCAAGCCGCATGCGCAATCGGTCGGCAGAAAAAGATCGGCGAGGCGTTGATGCTTCAGTCAACTCCGTTTTACACGTATCGACGGCCAGTTGGGTCAAACTCTGCGCCAGTTTACCCACCACGCCCGCAGGCAAGCCAGTCAGGTCTATTTTTCGCAGCGCGTCCGCAGCGGCCACCCGAATCGCCAGTGGATTCTGCTGATTGCGAATAATTTGATAAAGCTTGCCGACGTAAATATTTCGTTCACCGGCCAAACCCAACTGCCCGAGAAGATCGATTGCCTGACGACGGATCCAAAGGCCAGCAGCCGCATTTCTTCCCGATACTGTCTTCGCATCAGCAAGGTTGGCCACGACTTTCGCAATGCGCGCTTTTCGATTCGGATCGAGAGCATCGTGTGCGTGCCGCTGCAACCCGCTGAGTGCGCCCACGAGCAGCGTCTCGGATAATTTTTCCGGGGATTCCAAATAAGCAATCAAATCCCGTTGGGTATTCACACGAGGCTTCGCCTCGACTCTGCCGCGTGGCTGTACATCATTCAAGTCGCCCAGCACCAGCATCGCGTTGAGTTTGACTGCCGGATGGAAATCAGTCGTCGAGGGTGCCAGTTCAGTGATTGTGTTCTGGGCCACTGGATCACCCGCAAGGTTGAAGATTTGGTCGTCCGACTTTAAATCACGCTTTGAACGCACGATGCGCAACCGATCGTTTTGGTCGCGAATGCTCCCCTGCAGGACAATCACCTGCTGCGTGTCGGCAGCTAAAACGCCGTTGCAGAGCGCATGCATCAGCGAACTGGTGATGCGATTCATCTCTTCTCCAGCCGCCGAGTCCTTACTTGCAGTCCAGCCACACCTTTCTCTCGTTTCTTCCCGGTATTGTGGCAATTCTGTGAACGTTGCCTCGCGGGTCATTCGCGCAAAGAAATATCTGCGCAGATAGTTTTCAAGTAACTCAATATTTCCTTGGTCAATCGGTTCTTTTGGCTTGCGCAAAATGTCTCTTACTTTTCGCTCATTCTTGCTCTGCTGCGCCTTATCAACCGTAAGTTCGGCAAATGTTTTTTTCTGTGGAGCATCTTGCGCCGGTAGGCTACGGGGCGCAAGGATGCATGCCATACACAAAAGCAGAAGACCACCACAAAAAGTGGACGAGGATTTTCGCCGAAGCAGCGGTAGACTGCAGTCCATCAACCGTTGATGCGGACAAAAAGACAAGGTCTTATCCTTTGCATTGTTGATTCCTCTCTTTGACCGGGATGTCGAAAAGGAATCGCTGGCGAGGAAAAACGAACCAAAAGGTCTACCTGCCTAAATTACTTACCGCAAGCTACGGTTGTCAAGTTAAGCAGTAACAAAGCGAGGCAAAAAGAAAACGATTCCCCGAGGAAGTACCGCTACTTTAAAAGCGGGGATCCTTGCGACTCGACCCTTTCGAGGTCATTTCCAGAAGGTTCTGAAGTGTGCCACGATGGCACGATCGGGATCTGGAACCGCCGTGGTGATTCGCGAACTAAGGTTGCCAGGCGGGGTCCCTTCCCGGATATCGGTCAGGAAGTTTGCCAATTCCTGTCGCGCGGCAGGCGGTCCATGCAACATGAAATGGACCCACGCCCAGGCGTGCCGATATTCATTGCGCCCCATCTCGACGAGTTGCTGTTTAGTTTCCAGTTCTTCCATCGTTTGTCGCTGCCAGAGCCTGTAACTCCAAACGGTGGCACCGCGGTGCGGGTTCTGCAAAATCCGCTGTGCTGGCGGAACCTCGTAATATTCGGCGAGTCCTTCATCGAGCCAGAGCGGCACCATCGGTAAAGAGGCATGCAACAGGGCATGCGTGCATTCGTGTCTCAAATCGGTATCTAATTCATCCGAGAGATAGACTAAAATCTTGCCAGGTCCATTATTTTTGATAAAGAGCGCCCTGCGTGAAGGGACGTCCGGATACCACTGCTGCAGGTAGCGGTTGTATGCCGACCGCCCGCGAAATAAATAGATTTCGATTTGCTCCTGCCCCGGTGGGATACCGAGTCGCTGATAAAGATCGCGCTGGATATCTGCAAGATCACCAAAGACTTTCTCGTGACCACGGAGCGAAAAATCGGCTCTGCAGACAAAGGGACCAAACGCACGATGATCGACCCAATTCTGGGCCCAACTTCGCGAACCCCCGGAGGCGAGCAAACAGACAGGAAGTAAAAAAAATAGCACCTGCTGGATGCGTCTCTTTGAAATGTGAAAAATCTGGTTCCGCATCACTTTTTATTAACTTCAGACATCCCGAAGATGAATAACTCCGCTGTGCTATCGAATAAGATACTCTGATGGACTTACGCTACCGCTTGGCGAGAGAACCATCCTCGCACTCGGCCACTCGCTTTGTGCTGAATGCCACCTGCAACGTCCTGATTTGTTGCGACATACATCGGGTTACGACAACAGAGGGCAAGAGCGGTATCCTCCCCAACGAGTTCTACCGTCCGCTGATAGGCCCGCTGCAACAGTGGTCGCCGCCGCTTCGCACCGTGTGCATCGGTGGAAATAAAGTGGACTAACCCCTTGCACAGTAAATCCTCAGAAAATTTCTGGACCTTTTCGCCGAATGTGCCCACAAGACTCCCCGCGGTAATTTGCATGAGGATGCCCAATTCGACCAACGGCATCACCAATTTCGGGCGATCCAGAATACCTTGATTGCGTTCCGGATGAGAAAGGATGCCCGTGATGCCTTCCGCCTTTAAATTCGCATGGAGGCCGTCGAGCGGAAAATACAACTCGTGGGGAAGTTCTAGAAGTATATGACGTCGATGATCTCCTAGAGAAACGATCTGGCCAGAAAGGAGGTCGGCTACGAGATCGGATTCAATCCGGACGTCTGCCCCTGCAAGAACCTTGAGTGGAATTTCCGCCTGCATGAGCGCACTTTGCAGTTCATCAACAGCCCCTCGAATCGCATCACTTTGATTGCAGGAGTAGTTTCCACACTGGTGGGGTGTACAGATGATTGTCGAAATCCCATCCGCAACCGCTAAGCGAGCCATGGCTAAAGATTCTGCAATGTCTTTAGCACCGTCATCGATGCCTGGAAGAAGATGGCAATGGATATCGACAAAAGGTTCCGCTGCCATATAAATCCTCTTAGGCTGCCCTACGAATACTGGTTGATTCGCTTTCCTGCTCGGAAGAGACTGCGACTTCTTTTTCCTGAGCAAAAGGCAATATCTCCGACTCGACGTCTTCCTCGCTGGATGCCTTCGGCGATGGTTGATCCTGACTCGCTGCCAGATTCGTCCAGATGGGGATGTGAAAACAATGAAAACAATGGCGACATTTTACGGGCGTCATCAAGAAGGCCGCAGCCAGAGTTTTATGGAGAATATTTGCATCTCCAGTATCAATGCGTCGTGACCAGCAGTTCGAACATTTCATCGTCGATCTCCAAAATAAGCGCATCAGCCCTTTCCAGTTAGCCCGACTCACGCGACATAAACTGAGGGCAAACATATAGCAATCCGGGGTAGCGAATGCCAGATCATTTAAAATTTGGTTCCTCTTCTTGCATCAAAACCTTACATTGCGCGTATCGCGATGAAGATTGCTACCAGTCCCGGTGCTGGCACTGCTGGTGTCCGTCCGGTTGGAGGCGCGGTGTAACGCACTCGACAGGCGCAGTCTCCGATGCATCGCGTGTTGCTCGAGGCGTCACTTGTGGCTCAGTCAAAAAATGCGGCGTGTATTTTATCGAACGCTTCGGCGATTTTCCTGAGCGTGCTTTGATCGGCCAGCAGGATGGGGTGGTGCATTAAAACGGTCGACTTTGCTGCTCGCTCACTAAAGGGAAGTGGAACCGGTCGCCGACAACGACGCTTGCTACGATGCGCAAAACCACGAAAACCACTGTCGATTGCTAACCCCTCCGACTGTAATGCGCGCAAAAAGAGTTCGCGCGATGGTCCTTCGAATGCGTCTCCCGTATAGAGCCATCCGAGTTTGTAATAACTCGGTTGCGCATCCTCCGCGTGAGATGGGAAGACCTGCAAACCACTCCATTTTTCACTCTGCTGTAGCAAAAAATCAACCGCTTGCCCTCGACGCTGATTGCGTTCCTCGAGCACCTCCAACTGCGGTAAAAGTACCGTTGCCTGTATCTGGCTGAGTGGAAAAGCATCGTTGCCACGATGACCGAAAATTTTAGCTCGCTGGTAAATATCCTCACGACACGTTAAAAGTGCGCCTCCCCGTCCTGCTGTAAGCAGCTTACTTCCTCCAAAACTCAGGACGCTAACGTCCCCAAAGGAACCGGCCGTGCGATTGCCAATTTTGGCGCCTGGCACCTGACACACATCTTCAATCAGGGCAACGCCTCGCGACTGCGCCCAATTTTCGATTGCTTCGATCGGTGCTAAACGGCCGTGGAGGTGGGAAACAATCACGGCTTTGACTGCCGGACTGCAAACCGCATCGAGTAATTTCGGGTTGAGCGACCAGTTCTCTTCCGCGATGTCAATAAGTACCGGGCGTGCGCCAATTTGTTCGATCGCACGGAAATTTCCGGGAAAATCATAAGCTGCCAGCACCACTTCGTCATCTTTTTCCACGCCCAGACCTCGAAGCGCCGCTTCGACGGCATACGTCCCCGAACTGCAGGGAAGCACGAAGTCGCGTGCATGCATCTTGCTCAACTTGTCGGTCAAACGATCGAGCCAGGTTCCATGGTACGTCCCCCAACTTCCATCGGCCCAGGCAGTGCGCAGCGCATCGCCGACATCTGGATCTGCCGTTGGCCAACTTGGAGGGCCTTCTGCTAAGACGGGAGTTCCCCCGTAAAGCGCCAGCATCTGTGTCTGTTTGACCTTCTTTTTTGACTGCATTGATTGCTATCCTAATTCCTCTACTGAGGCGTGACAATGTAGTCAGTGCGTAGTGTAGTCGGTACGTAGTCGGTGACGGGGATTCAAATCATTTGAGCAGGACGAGAAACAAAAAATCGTTCGAGAGTACACCGGTTGTGTGCAGTCGATGCTGGCAACACACGCGCAAGGATCCATCTATTGACGCCGTCTTTCCCTATCGACTCTCGAGCAATTCGGGCAAGTTCTCGGAAAATCCCATGGATGGATTCTGCTAGCTGCAAAAATGGTGATTTGACTGCGTGTTGCCGCATGACAAGCCGTGGCATTGTTAGTCAGGGAAGAGGTGGCAGAGTGGGTGACTTCATTGGATATTTTGCTTTTATTCCCTAAGTGAAAGCTTGAGATGACCGATAAGAGAAATGGTTTGTATGGATTGTAGGGCCAAAAAAAGCCCGACATTTCATTTTCGCAGGGGGACTGCGTTCGCATGGTTAAACAGTCTTCCACATATGGTCAATTCACACCGCGTTTGTCTTATGTTGCTCATGATTGGCAGTACCCTCTTCCTTGAGGCAGAAAAAACGTCCGCCGCTGCGGTGGCCAGTCCTATTGAGGATATCACCTTGGACCCGGCGGGAACCTTTTTTGGCTGTGTTGCAGACGAACATAATGAGCAGCGGGCTTCGGGAATGATGGTTCGAATTTACCGGGATGGAAAACTGATCGCACAGACCCCCACAGATGCACAAGGGGCATTTACGTTCCCGGCGCTACAACCTGGAAACCATCAACTCCATTGGGACCGCCCCGATGGCGTTTGCAATACCCGAGTGCTGCGTCTCTGGAACCACGATCAGGCCCCACCAAGTTCAAAAAATCGCATTGTACTTTCAGCCATTCCACCGAAGGTCGTCCGTGGACAGTACGGAAACGAAAGTCCGGGTGGTGGATCGGATTCGCCTCAGGGCATGCGTCGCATTTTTCGCAATCCATGGATCACAGCAGTCATTATTTCCACAGCAGTTGCCATACCCATTGCCGTTACGCACGGGGGCGACGACGCAAGTTAAAACATTGCTTACACGTTAAGACATCCAGAGTAGAATCCACGTTTGGGGGAATGAGGGAGGGATGAAAAGAAAATTCAAAACAACGTGCTTGATCTGCGGTTTGACCGTTGGGTTTTTCGGCAGTTTTGCGGTGGCATTCGCCGCGGCAGACAAACCAACGAAAGTCGTTGGCCCCAGTCAGTCGCCGCCGATCTTGGACATCGCCCTGCGCGGCGACGGGACGCTTGTAGGCTGTGTGGTGGCTCCCGACGGCACCCCGCTGCCGGCCCGAACGGTGACCCTGTCCTCCGGGACCGGTCTCTTAAAAAGCATCAAAACCGATTCTGCCGGTTGTTTTGTCTTTCGTGAAGTCTCTGCAGGAAATCTTGTTCTTAAGAGCGGCGACTATTCCCAGCACATGCGCGTTTGGCCGCAGACGTCCGCACCGCCGATTGCCCAGGCAGAGGCAAAACTCGTCTGTGGTCCCACGGTCCGAGGACAATTCGGCGGCACGATTGGCGGCTTTACAGCCCCTTCCATCCATCCGGCCCGCTATCTCCGCCATCCGGCGACCATTGGCGGTGTCATCGGGATGGCCATTGCTGTTCCACTTGCTATTCATGAAGAAATTGCCTCAGTTCCCGCAACCATGGTCTATTCGCCATCCCTCTCCTACCTCCCACAATATGAATGAGCCAGTCGTCACTCCTCCATAACAGCAGGCCGATGAACTTCATTGTTTGAAGCGTATCTGCCGCGATTTTTTGAATTATTGCGATCAATAGACGCTAGGCAACATATGCGAGAAACCAGATTTCAACGCATCGTAAGGCAACTTGGGATTGCCTGCATGCTTGTTGCTTTTCTCTTTCAGCCACTCGCGCTGCCGATGCTCAGGGCCGACGATTTGATCAGGCGGCAGGGCACGGCGCCACAGGCCCCTGTAACGATCGACCTCCGCCCCGGCAGCGATGCTGCCCTTCGCGGGCGTTTGGTCACTCCTCGCGGCAGTGGTGTTTCTGCGGAAACCGTACAACTCATGTGCGGACATGAAAATATTGCCACAGTAAAGACCGATCCACTCGGCTACTTTATCCTCCCCTCGCCATCGCCTGGGGTCTATCAACTCACCAATGGCACGTGGGTCCAGTCCGTCAGGATTTGGGCATCCGGAACCGCTCCGCCGGCAGCCAAAGATGAAATTCTCATCGTTGCTGCGGAGCCGATTGTTGCCGGCCAGGTCGCGCCACTTCGCTATTGGATGGCAAATCCTAACGTGATGCTCGCCACGGCAGCCATTGCGATCGTCGTTCCGATCCTGCTTTTTAATAAAAGCCAAGATCGCGCCGCCAGCTAGGATGATGGCTTTAAGATCGTGACGCCCAGAGGCGGAATGGTCAATTCTAAGGAATAGGGTCGTCCGTGCATCGGCCGCTCTGTCGCTTCCACCCCGGTGCCATTCCCTACATCGCTTCCAGCGTAATACGTTGAATCGCTGTTAAAGATTTCTTCGTACCGAGCGCGTACAGGCACACCAATTCGATAATTACTTCGGACGACTGGCGTAAAATTACAACCGATGATAAGAAAATCTTCCGGATCACGTGCGCGACGAAGATAGGAAATCGTACTATTTTCGTAATCATTGCAGTCGAGCCACTCAAATCCCTCTGGGCTAAAATCGACCTCATAAAGAGCCGCTTGGCTACGGTATATCCGATTGAGATCCGCCACGCAGGCCTGCAATCCTTTATGGCTCTCCCACTGCAACAAATCCCACTGGAGGCTATCGTCGTGATTCCACTCATTCCACTGGCCAAAGTCGTTGCCCATGAAAAGTAATTTCTTGCCCGGATGGGTCCACATATAGGTATAAAGCAATCGCAAATTTGCAAATTTCTGCCAAAGGTCGCCCGGCATTTGATCGAGCAGCGAACCTTTTCCATGAACCACTTCATCATGGGAAAAAGGTAAACAAAAATTTTCAGTGAAGGCGTAAATCAAACTGAATGTAAGCTCATCATGGTGGTACTTACGATGAATTGGTTCATGGTGCATGTAGCGCAGTGTGTCATTCATCCAGCCCATATTCCATTTAAGGCTGAAGCCGAGACCACCTAAATACGTGGGCCGCGAGACGCCGCCCCACGCTGTGGATTCCTCAGCAATCGTTAACACACCTGGGTATTCGAGGTGGACTTTTTCGTTGAATTCTTTCAGCAAAGAAACGGCACCCAGGTTCTCTCGACCACCGAACGCATTAGGAATCCATTCGCCCTCCTCGCGACTGTAATCGAGGTAGAGCATCGAGGCCACCGCATCCACCCGCAAACCGTCAACGTGGTATTTATCGAGCCAAAAAAGTGCGTTTGCCAGCAGGAAATTCCGGACCTCATTCCGATCATAGTTAAAAACCATGGTTCCCCAATCGGGATGCTCGCCCTGCCGCGGATCGGCGTGTTCATAGAGCGGGGATCCATCAAATTGACGCAATCCATGGGCATCGCGGGGAAAGTGCGCAGGAACCCAGTCTAAAATGACTCCGAGTCCATGTTGATGGCAATAATCGATGAAGTACATCAGGTCCTGAGGCGTACCATAACGACTTGTGGCGGCGTAATAACCGACCGTTTGATAACCCCAACTTCCGGTGAAAGGATGCTCACTCACCGGCAGCAACTGCAAGTGGGTGTATCCCATGCGAGTGCAATACTCTACGAGACGATGTGCCAACTCGCGGTAGGAAAACCAACCATTTTCATGGTCAGGATCGCGCTGCCAACTTCCCAAGTGCACTTCATAGATTGAGATCGGTGCGTTCAATCCATTGCTTTGAGCGCGGCGCTGGAGCCATTTCGCATCTCCCCAAGCGTAACGATCTAAATCCGACACGATCGAGGCGGTACGAGGTGGGATCTCAGCCGCAAAGCCGAACGGATCGGATTTTTCTAGCACCTGACCACCACTTTGAAGGCGGTATTTATAGGATTCTCCCTCAGGCACTCCCGGTACGAAGAGTTCCCAGATGCCACTCGGGATGAGCTTCCGCATCTCGTACTTGGAACCATCCCAATCGTTGAAGTTTCCAACGACCTGAACCATATCGGCGTTTGGCGCCCAAACTCCAAAATGGACGCCGCAGACCCCATCGACGGTCACTAAGTGCGCACCCAATAACTGATAAATACCCCAGTGCGTACCTTCGCCGAGAAGGTGGCAATCATAATCGCTGAAGGAGGTGTTGCTCGTCTGAGATTCGGACATCTAGGATTTGAAGCCTCGGAGCATCGGGCAGTAATAAAAAAACGAGTGCGATGCATCTCGTCGCATGGAAAAGAAAAATTGCAGGCGAGACTAAGCGCGACCAGACCTTCCAGATGCTTGCCCCTCACCAGCGCACACGCAGTCGCGTGCAATAGTGCGGTGAAACGATTCTAGCAGGCGTCTACGCTAGTATACCTCGTAAAATGCCGAGGCTGAAACCCATGGTGCCCCACGAGCCCGACAGAGGGAGGATCAATCCGCCATGTATCTGTGCAATGTAAGGGTGAGGAAAGCTGTTCCGATAGCGCAAGACGATGAACTTTGAGTTGCACGCTTTCCCCAGCCAGGTTTGTCGCAGCCTCAGATCTTTGTTCCCACTCGATGGAACGGAGACTGTGAAACTGGAGGACGTGGTCGATTCGCTGCCAAAGGTCACCATGTTTAACGGGCACCATCCGGCCGAAATGCTCCCACTTCCAGTCGTTTTCACGCCACTGCCCCAAACCGTGGCGGAGTCCCTGCTGCACATACCGGCTGTCGGTCACAAGCGTCACTTCTGCCCGATGCGGAATCGCTTCGAGGCCGCGGAGTATCGCCAACAACTGACACCTTTGAGGATCCATCCCCGCTTCACAGTCACGGACTTCCAAACGGTACGCTTGCTCGGGTGCGGTCAGCAAAAATCGCCAATAACCGGGCGTTTTTTTTGAGGATTGGCAGTCAAGCTGGTAGCGAATTGTTTTTGCGACGACCATCGGTCACCTCCGGACAGGTTGCTTGGAATGCTCGGTTTATCTCCCTAAAAAGCCCTTTTTCTCGCTGAAGACACTGAGAGAAAAAGAAAGGTGGCATCCCTATGGATTACCCTATCGGCAGATTTTACCTAAGCTATCTATGTTTACTTTAAATAAATGCTCGGGTTGTTGACCCCCTCGGCCCTCCAACCCGCACAACCGGTACGCTGCCCCCGAAGCGTGGCGGTTGTTACGATGCAGCTTTTCGACGGCCACCAGGAAAAACCTTTCATGCCCCACCCCAAAATCCTCATCCAACTCGATACCGACTCCCAGACAAGTTCTTTTGACAGCGTCGTTGCCGTCGATGCCGGCGTCGATCATGTGCTGCGTTATTCCTCGATCACGCCCCAGAATGTCGTGCCCATTATCCATGGCGCGATGTTTACCCGCGGCGGGGAGGCGCTGAAAAATACAGCCGTTTTCATTGGTGGTTCGGACATCGCCGCAGGAGAAGCGGTGCTGCGTGTGGTCCAAGATACTTTTTACGGTCCCATCCGTGTGTCGGTGATGCTTGATTCGGGCGGATGCAACACCACGGCAACGGCCGCCGTTCTCTCTGCAGCAACACACGTCCCGCTTGCCGGTACCCAAGCAATGGTTTTGGCGGCTACCGGGCCTGTCGGAGCACGCGTCTGCCGTCTACTCGCCGGTCAAGGCGCCCATGTACTTGCAGGTTCTCGTCGTGAAGATCGCGCTTCTGCGGTTTGCAACCATATTAGAGAAAGTTTGCCTGAGGCCAATATTACGCCCGTACAACTTGACTCGGCAGAACGACTCCAGCAGGCTCTTGAGGGTGTGCAGGTTGTCCTTTCCGCAGGTGCAGAAGGAATACAACTTTTGCCGTCAGCGGTTCGCGAAGCGGCTACAGATCTAAGCGTTGTCATTGATCTAAATGCCGTCCCTCCACTCGGTATCGAGGGCATTGAAGTACATGATCGTGCCACCTCCTACGGTGCGGCTGTCTGTTATGGCGCAATCGGCGTGGGCGGAGCTAAAATGAAAATCCATAAAGCGGCAGTACGAAGTCTGTTTGAAGGGAATGATCTCTGTTTAGATGCCGAAGAAATCTTCAAACTCGGACAAGCGGGCGAGTAAGACCTCGCGAAACTATATTTCTCCAACTTCGCGAAGCAAATAGTAGATCAAGACAACGCCACAAATCAGGATTAGGATTATTCTCCGCCGCCAGCGGCGTCGCTGTCTTTCTTCTGGACTGACGCGTCGCAACTCGATGGTCCGCCCTTTATAAAGGATCGTCTTCGGACGATCCTCGACCAAGACTTCCGCTGTATCGGCAAATGTCGGCGCGTCATCGGGAGCAGGCAAAGCACTCGCAACCTGTTCTCGCGCGACCGGTGCCATGGGATCCGGAAGATCAGGCGATGGGCCTCCCCGCTGCGATCCTGTAGCGACCGATGTGGTTGGCGATACGGAACTCGGTGGATGGCCTGCCTTGTCACCTGGAAGATCCGCATCGGCTGCCGGTTCCAATTCCGGCGGCCAGCGTGGATCGTGTGGGGAGGCGCGTGGAAGGACATCCCTGCCAGCTACAGAATCAGCCTCTGGAATCTGAACCGTCTCGGCGCAGAGCGGACACGCCACCAGCCTTCCCACCGCATCTTCCTCCACTGCAAATGGGTTTCTGCAATGCGGGCAACCATATCGATACGAACGCATAGACGGCCTTTTAAAGAACCCTTTCGCCAGAAGCTCAAATATAGCAAGCAGGCGTCATACAGCCTGCAGAGAGGTGATCGGTATTTTCCTTATAACGTCACCCGGGCTTCTCCATCAACTGCAGGAACGTCCATGGCTTGATTCTCCGACCGGTGCTGGACAGCGGGAGTCGTTTGGATCAAGATTGCCGACACGCAAGGATTGGATCGTAGCGATCGAACCAAAGTCTCATTCGTCAGGCATCTCCATGTTGGCCCGAACGCTTGGAAGGACCGGAATCTCTGTATCGCCGATCGGATTCGGCAGCGTCAAAATGGGTCGCAATCAGAAGACAAAATATGGCGATTTTGCCATCCCGAGCGATCAGGATGCCGAAAACCTTCTCCTCGGAATACTCGATCTCGGCATCAACCTTATCGATACGGCGCCTGCCTATGGGCTCAGTGAGGCGCGTATCGGTAACGTGCTCTCTGACCATCGCAAGCGATTTGTTTTATCAACGAAGGTCGGCGAAAAGTTTATCAATGGGCGGTCGCATTACGATTTCAGTGCGACCGCGATTCGAAGCAGTGTCGCTGAGAGCTTGCGACGATTGCAAACCGACCACGTCGACATCATCTTGGCGCACTCACACGGTCGAGACCAAGAAATCCTCGACCAGACTGACCTCGTAGAAACGCTCCAACACCTCCGCAGCAAAGGGTGGACGCGGGCCATCGGTTTTTCAGGAAGTCAGATCGAATCAGAGAGCAACTGCTTGAAGTGGGCCGATGTCATGATGATTGAATACCACACTGAAAATACCACGCGTGGAGATCTTATCGACCGGGCCCACGCCGAGGGCGTGGGTGTGCTCGTTAAAAAGGGTCTCGATTCGGGGCGTCTGGTCCCGAGTCAGGCCATTGGCCATGTCCTGGCAAAACCCTCGGTAGGATCCTTGGTGATCGGCGGCTTGAGTCTTGAACATTTTGCCGAGAATTGTCGCCTGGCAACAGAACAAGCGCACCAGTAAGGCCAGCGTCTAGTCTTCCTCGCGTTTGAAATGCCCGCTCCGACCACCGACTTTTTCGTCTAAGCGGATTGTCTCAATCACCATTCCACGATCGACAGACTTGCACATGTCGTAAATGGTCAAAGCTGCCCCACTGACTGCTACTAAAGCTTCCATCTCTACGCCAGTTCGTCCCGCTACCGCTGCCGACGCTTTGATTTGTACCCAAGCATCGTCAGAATCAGGTTCCTGAGAAAAGGTAAAATCAACCTCGATCCGTTCAAGCGACAAAGGATGACAAAGCGGAATTAAACTGGATGTCTGTTTCGCCGCCATGATTCCTGCCAACCGCGCGACAGCGAGGACATCACCTTTGGCAAACTGCTGTTTGCGAATCTGCGTACAGGTCTGATGTGCCATACGTATCCGCCCGCTCGCCTGGGCTTTTCTCTCGGTTACCGGTTTGGTGGAGATATCCACCATCCGGGCCGCTCCCTGGGCATCAAAGTGATTGCTCGATTCCATAGAAATTGCTCGCTCAAGGAAGACCGGCTGGCCTTATCAATACCCCCCTGGGTAGCCAGCGTCGATTGCACCTCATTTTAAGCGAGAAGACGGACAACTCGAAGAGGTCCCGAAAACGAGGCAAAGACCGAGGAATCGACCTATTCATCTTCTTTTCTGCTGCCCATCAACACAACAAAAAACCCGGCAGAGCGGTTGCTCTCTGCCGGGTTGGGTTGAGTCGTCTTAAGGGGTCGTAGAAACCGATCCTTCGAGGACAAATCTGTTAAACCTCGTGTGGAACCAACTGTGTATCAATCATCTGCAAAAGTTTGGAGATACAAAGTTTGTTCATGCTTGTATGCCGCTCATGGGCCTCAACACGAAGCGATTCGTGAAGGCTTTTGGGCATCCGCACAGTTATTACACGGGTCGGCTCCAGGTCACTGACTTGCGTCCGCCCTTTTTCGCGGAGCTTTGCCAGCATCTGTTGAATTTCCCCATACTCGTCTGTCTTTTCGAAATCCGCCAACGCTTGCGCATCGGGGTAGTTGCGACGGATTATCCCGTTGATTCCTAAAATCTCGCGATAAAAGGTCACCCAATCTGGTTCCTGTGTAAAACACTGATTGGCCTGACTTCGAATCGCCTGACGTTTTTCATTGGGATTCTGAATAGTTGCATATGCACTTGCGGTTTGCGGTTGAGCCTCGAGCATCACACGTCCTCCTTCCATGAACTACAAACAAAACGCCCACAGGTATCCGTTCCTGGAGCTTCCACGGTGGGGTACTTTCTGAAATCGACGCTCTCAAGTCAAGACCAGCATGGATGTCATTGCGTTAGCAGCACTTTGAGAAAGGATTCCGTAGATGCTAGCCATTCAAGCAGTGCTGCACACCCTTCGGGCATGCCCCCAGATGCTTACTTTTTAGGCAGTGCACTGCGCTGCTCAGAAGAAAATAAGCGGTACAAATTTTTGAGAAATTTTTCTTGGCACACTGGGCGGGGAACACACTCAGTACGGCCGATGTTCCAAGGATGGAGCAAGCGGCGCATTGCACAAAGAGCTTGTAATGTAACCCATTATCCAGAAATGACTTAAACGTTGACTTTTTAGTTTTGTACACCTAAAATGGGTTCAAAGAAGTGATTCCGCACTCCGCCGTTGGATAGATAGGCCCCGGGCCAGGGTCCGTGAAGAAGGGGTCCCTGACGCTATGTATGACCCGACCACTGAAAATCAGTCCCAACCGACTGGCCCCCTCCCAGGCAGTGCCGACGTGCAGTCCGAAGCCAATCCGCCTGACCGATCGAAACTGGATGATGCAACGGTACTTTCGGCCGGCGAGGACGCAAATCGGCCTGAGGGAAGCCACCCCGGAACGTCCGATTTGGGCCGTGTACTCGAGGGCCAGCAACTCAATCACTTCCGACTCGACGCCTTTGTCGGGGGGGGTGGTATGGGATCCGTCTTCCGCGGAACCGACACCGCCTTGGGGCGAACCGTGGCCATCAAAGTCCTGCTTCAACAGCATAGCGGGGATGAGGAAACAACGCAGCGTTTCCAGAATGAGGCCCAAAGTACTGCGCGTCTGGATCACGAAAATATTGCGCGCGTTTATTACGTGGGACAGGACCGTGGCTGGCACTATATCGTGCTGGAATATATCGAAGGCGAAAATCTTCGCGATCTGGTTTACCGCAGCGGCCCCTTGTCTCTGGAAGACACCGTTCACTATACGCTGCAAATAGCAGATGCTCTGCAGCATGCGAGCAGCCGAGACATCGTCCATCGAGATATTAAACCGTCCAACGTTCTTATCGGCAAAAATGGACACATCAAGCTGGTCGATATGGGTCTGGCCCGTCTTCATCAGGTCGATAATTCGCAGGAGGATCTCACCGCGACAGGAGTCACGCTGGGAACCTTTGACTACATCTCTCCCGAACAGGCGAGGGATCCGCGCAACGCGGATGTTCGCAGCGATCTCTATTCGCTCGGCTGCACGGTCTATTTCATGCTGACCGCCGAACCTCCATTCCCTGACGGTACCGTACTACAGAAACTGCTACAGCATCAGGGCGATACCCCCCCCGACCCGCAGGCAATCCGTCCGGACCTTCCACCAGCAATCTGCGATGTCACACGAAAACTGTTGGCAAAAAATCCTCGCGATCGATATCAGAATCCGCTCGAACTTTCTACTGATTTATTGCTGCTGGCGAACCAACTCAATCTCAAACCAGCCCGCAACAGTTCTGTGGTCATGACTCCGCACGGATTGAACGCATCCTGGACGACTCGGCATCTCCCTTGGATTGTTCCAACGGGCCTACTTTTGTTGATCGGATTGTTCATCCATTACACAAGCCAACCAGTGGCTACTATAAAACCACCGCAAATAACCCAAGCAAACCAGTCCACTGCATTTCAGAACGATGATTCCACAACCAATGCTTTCCCAGCAGCGACGAACAAGGTTGTCGAAAATCCAACCGTAAAAAATAAACGCAGTGGAGACATTCCGTCGATTCCGCCATCAAATGCCGAGCGCACAAAGAGCGAGCCTCCGCTGCAGCAATCTCAAAATGCGGTTACGAATGCCACCGTCGCTAACCCGATTCCCGCGGTATCCGCAAAGAAAATAGAAACAGACGACAAAATAGAAAAACCACTTCGCGTCGGCAACTCCCTGCGACGCGGCTCACACGCGTCGCTTGCCGAGGCGTGTCGAAAGGCTGAGAGCGGGTCGGTGATTGAGTTGGACTATACGGGGCGACGAGCAAAACCGGAATCCCCGATTCTTCTGGCGCAAAGGAAATTGACGATTCGGGCGGGCGAAGGCCAACAACCGATTGTCTATTTCCGCCCGCTCGGACCCGACCGGGCCCTCTATCCACGCAGTATGATCACTCTGGCGGGTGGCTCGTTAACTCTTGTGAATGTGCACCTCGAACTCGAAATTCCTGCGGATGCACGTTCCGAGGGCTGGACGCTCTTCGAGACTGTTCTTGCCGACCAGTTGCGACTCGAACGCTGCACACTGACCATACGAAATGCATCGGGCGATTTTTCTGCCATGTATCGTGATGTCAGCTTTTTTAATATTAAAGCGCCCCCAGGAAAAAAACTTCCACTCGCACAAGATCCCTTGCCTACTCCGCCGAGAATTCAGATTGAACTACGGAACTGCATTGCCCGCGGGGAGGCCGTTTTTCTTCGTGGCGATGCTCTGTTTTCCGCAAGACTCCAGTGGGAAAACGGATTGCTGGCCACCACGGAACGGTTTGTCCAAATCGATGGGCAACCAACACCCCTGCCCGAGGATCAGCAGTTGACGATCGATCTGAAGCACGTCACGGCCTTCATGGCAAAAGGTTTCTGTCTGATGGAGGGCACGAGCGACCAACGCCGCCTGACACCAGTCCGCATCGATTGCACGGATAGTATCCTGATGACTGAAAATGCACCCTTACTCAAACAGGTTGGTCCCAGAATGGAAGAAGAATTTCGTAACTTGATCAAATGGAATGCGGACCGATGCTTCTATGAAAATTTTAGTGTCTTTTGGGAAATAGATAGCTTTCAAAATACAACCACTACTGCATGGGATTGGAATCAGTGGCGGACTTTTTGGGAACCCGCGCGGGAACGAAGCGAACAACCGTCTCCCGTACTTTGGAGTCGCCGCTCTCAGCAAGTCCTCGCAAAGTCGAACCATCAGACATCCGATTACCTGCTCCTTCCGAACGATAAAAATCCCGCACGCAGTGCTGCAACCGACGGCATGTCCGATGCTGGATTTCAGTTCGCCGCTCTCCCAGAAACCCCCGTACCTGCAGAGGAAACAACAAGTCCCAGTTGGTCTCCGGCATACGATTTGCCGATACCCGATGATTGATGGGCAGTCCCATGGTTGACATCGTGACCTGGGGGAGTCTAATCATTGTTAAGCCGTCTGTTTGTGATCCTTCCATTTCCATCGAATCTATTCAGGATAGACGTTTGCAGTACCGACCTTTCCAGGTATCTGCCCCCACCTTTGAGCATCTCTGCTTTGACACGAGGAATGAAATCAAATGAAAAAATATGGAACCGCCTTATTAACCATTGTGATTGCACATGGATTTTTTAGCTCCGGACAGCAGCAAGCCGTTGCACTGCCCGACTATAAGAAAGAGTTTTTCAACCTCTATGTGGACAAAGGGGCGACCGAAGCACACGCCCAAGCTTTCGCAGAGGCGGCAAACGCCAAGACGGGCAAATGCTTCGTCTGCCACGTAAATGTCAAAGAACTCGACGAAAAGGGGCTTAAAAAGAAGTCGGTCCGCAATAATTACGGAAAAGCGATTTCGCAGTTGATCGCCAAAGATAATTTCAAGGAAATGAAGAAGGTCGATAAAGAGAAGGCGATGGCAACGTTGCGGGATGCAATCAAAAAAGCCGGTGAGACGAAATCTGATGCCCATGCTCCAGATGCACCCACCTTTGAGGAATTGATCGGCTCTGGAAAGCTTCCCGGCAACGGCAAACCAGATGCAGAGGATCTAGAAAAGGCCAAAGCAGCTCGCGATTCGAAGTAAATCTTTACGACACTTTGTCTTTCGAACTTGTCTTGAAGCAGCCTGGAATTCAGGGCGTGTCCATACTGTACTCGATCGCCTGAAGCAGATGGCGTCGCGTCGAAGGGGAATACTCCATATCGAACCAAACAATCTTTCCCTCGGAGTCTACGAGATAGGTCCGCGGGAGGTAGCGTGTCGCAACCTGTGCGAGAGCCTTGCCCTGGGGATCCATTAATACCTTCTCTGAGAAGTCGGTCTCCTGTGTCACCTTACGGATTTCGTCTGCCGATTGTCCGTAATTGATGGAGACGACTTCCAGCCCCTTGTCCTTAAAAAGATCAACGATTTCCGGCCCCGTATCCTGGAGCTGCTGGACTGCCGCCGGCGATTGACCTGACCAGAAACAGACAACGGTCACGCGATCACCGAGCAGAGAGTGCAACGAGTGCGATTGACCCTCTGGATCCGCTAGCTGCAGATCAGGGAGTAAATCTCCCTGCTTTAAGAGAGACGCCGCCTCATGCTGCTCCGAAAGATGAACCGCGGGAATGGCCGGCTGTAACGGAAGTGCGGGTTCGGGCTCTTCCTTGAGGACACGTGCCACAACGGTCGTCTCGGATTTCAACGGACTCGGACGGCTCCGGTTCTGCGCTGTGCTGCGTGTACTTTCAGTTCCGCAACCAACTGCGGTAAGAAGAAACGAAAGAGCTAAAAGCAAAAAAGACGCACGCCCATGGCGAAAGCCGCCTTTTTTATCGTTTCTTAATACCTCTCGTAACAGATTTTTTTGCAACACTTTTGTGCTTCCTTTCTCCGGTGGACCTAAGCGGCATCCTTACACCTTACCGTAGGACTGACGAAATTTACCTCTGTGTGGAAAATTTTCTGCCGACCAACCTTCCTTAGTCTGCCCCAACTCGCCATTTTGGTCAACGGCTAATCTTGATCCCCAATTCGGCGAGCTGCCGGGAATCGACCGCCCCTGGAGCCGCCGTCATCAGATCCGATGCCCGCTGCGTCTTGGGGAAAGCAATACAGTCGCGGATATTCTCCAGGCTGGAGAAAAGCATGACCCACCGATCAATCCCCAGCGCAATGCCCCCGTGCGGCGGCGCGCCAAATTGCAGCGCCTCGAGCAAAAATCCGAAGCGCTCGGCCGCCATCTGTTTATCGATTCCGAGCAGCTCGAAGACCTGTTGCTGCAGAGCTTGATCGTGGATTCGGATCGTCCCCCCACCCGCCTCCGAGCCGTTGATAATCAAATCGTAGGCGACTGCTCGACAGGCCCCCGGATCGGACTTCAAGAGTTCAATATCTTGGGGCCGGGGTGCGGTGAACGGATGATGCATTGCTGCCCAACACTTTTCCGTTTCGTCGTAAGAAAACATCGGAAATTCGACGACCCAGGAAAAGTGCATTTGCCCTGGATCGTAAAGCTCGAGTTCCTTCCCAAGTCGCACCCGCAAGCCCGATAGCGCACGCGAACTTACCTCGAATGAGTCGGCCACCAGGAGCAGAAAGTCTCCCGGTTCAGCTGCAAACGCCGACGCGAGGGCAGCAAGTTCTTCTGGCTGGAAATTTTTTGCGATGGGTGAAGCCAGCCCGCCATCCGCCTCGACCTTAAACCAGGCCAGCCCCTTCGCCCCGAAGTCCTGCACCACGTAGTCGGTCAACGCATCAATCCCCTTGCGCGAATACCGATCGCTTGCTGCTTTGGCATTGATCCCACGCACGCGGCCTCCCGATGTTGCCACGCCCTGAAAGACGCGAAATGCTGTCTTCCCTGCCCATTCGGTCACATCGACAATTTCCATACCAAACCGAAGGTCGGGGGCATCGTGACCGAATCGTTCCATCGCCTCATCGTACGTCATCCAGGGAAGCGGTAGTTCCACTTCAAGATTCAACACTTCCTTCGCCAATTTGACAACCAGTCCGTCGATCATCCCGATGACATCGTCGGCTGTTACAAACGACATTTCCATATCGAGTTGTGTGAATTCCGGCTGACGATCTGCACGTAAATCCTCGTCGCGAAAACAGCGTGCCACCTGCACGTAGCGATCGTATCCGGCCACCATCAGAATCTGCTTGTAGAGTTGCGGGGATTGAGGTAGTGCATAAAAACTTCCCGGATGGACCCGACTCGGAACCAGATAGTCTCGTGCGCCTTCTGGTGTACTGCGCCCCAGGATAGGAGTTTCCACATCGATGAACCCATGCTCATCAAAATAGTCGCGCATGAGCTTGATCATTCGATGCCTCAACAGCATGGTTTGCTGCATCACGGAGCGGCGTAGATCGAGGTAGCGATATTTGAGCCGCAAGTCTTCGCCTGCTAGATCACCGGTTTTTTCGCTCGCATCTAATTGGAATGGGGGCGTTAGGCTCTGATTTAAAATCTCTACCCTCGACGCTCGAATTTCAACGGCACCTGTCGGTAACTTGCGATTTTCATTGCCTTCCGGTCGCCGCGCAACACGACCCTCGATGCAGACCACCGTTTCGCCGCGCAATTTGCGCGCAAGTTGCATCATTCCGTCCGCCGTATCGGGACCAAAGACCACTTGAGTCAGTCCGTAGCGATCGCGAAGATCGATAAATAAACCGCCCCCGTGGTCACGGTACGTATCGACCCAGCCACATAGGGTTACCTGTAAATCAAGATCTTCCGCGGAAAGTTCACCGCAGGTGTGTGTGCGTAACAAGGGAACCTCGCTCGTTTCCAAAAAACACAGTAATCGCGGGGCAACCTCACCGCCGCGCCGAATGGATGCCTCGAGTCCCTCCAGGGTCTCAACGCAGCGAGGCATTTTAAGACAATCCGCTCGCGCAGAAAAGCAGGACTGTCAGGCTTTATCAAGGCCATCGATCCTCTCGTCCGCATCCAGCGGACTGCTATTTTCCTGAGAAACCTCCCCGAAGGCACTAATTTGCAAGATTCGCTGGGTCACCTGTGGAATATTTAGTGGCAAAGCTAAGGGAATCTTCTGACATTCGGCAAGGGACCGCAGCCAGATTAACTGCCGTCGCGCAAGCTGACGTGTCCCAGCCTGCGTTTTTTCAATTGCTGCCTCCATCTCTATTTCACCCCGCAGCAATGCCAGTATTTCCCGATAGCCAACCGCCTGCGCCGCGGTCCGGCCCAGATGGTCCTCTTTTTCCAAAAGGCCACGCACCTCTTCCACCCATCCACTGCGAAACATCTGTTTCACGCGTTCATTGATGCGCGTATGTAAAATATTCCGTGGCCAATCGAGAGACAGCACTTGGACCGAATCCGGATTTGCCTGCTCGGAAAAATGCTTCTGTCCGGAACTGATAGGCTGACCTGTCTTTTGGTAGTACTCTAGCGCACGGATAATGCGTCGCCGGTCATGCGGATGAATCCTTTCAGCAGCTTCCGGATCGATCTTCGCCAACTCACCATACAGTGCTTCGTTTCCTCGCTCGTTCGCTTCGGCTTCCAGTTGGCGGCGCAAACTCCAATCTGCCTCCGGACCGTCATCAAACCCGCTAAGGAGCGCCTTGAGATAGAGTGGTGTCCCTCCCACAAATAAAATCTTTCGGTTCCGTTGTCGGATCTGATCGATTGCCTGATGCGCAGTCCGGAGGTATTGGGAGATGCTGAATTCCTGACTCGGTTCGACGAGATCGATTAAATGATGTACAACCGCCGACTGGTCTTCGGCAGTCGGCTTTGCAGTACCAATATTCATCCCGCGATAGACCGCCATCGAATCCATTGAGATAATTTCTGCATCGATGTGCTTTGCCACGGCGATACCTACGGCAGATTTACCCGATGCGGTCGGTCCTGTGAGAAACCAAACATTTTGAACGGGAGGAAAATGCATCGATTGACTGCCGATTAGGAAGACGTGGTGAAACGATCCGAGTGAAACGAAACGTACCTTAGATCTGTTACTCTCCGACTGCCTCCAGGGATTCTTCGATCAAACTAGGCAAGTCATCGATCCGCCGCACCTCGTCGATCCATTGCGGATCCACAAAAAAACGTACCCGCTTCACGTAGTCGTCAAACTGTTCTTGAGCCAAGGCTCGAACGACCGGGGAGACCAGTCCGAGACTTTGGTAATCTTCCTGCTTGGCAAAGTAGACATCGAGATCAAATTCAACCTCGCGCGAAGAAGGGGGTGCGTCGATCAGGATCTGAGAATTCAGGATAGATATTCCCAGTTTCATGCTGATCCGTTCGGCCAACTGGTCGCCCACGGCGAGCAACCAGTTGTAAGGGCGCCCCGCCATCCGACGATAAAGGTCCGCATTTTCAAATAAGCTGAATTGTCGCAACCGCTTATAAAGACGACGACGCGGTCCGAATAATCCGTCAAAAACCGCAGCCACTGAGGTCCCTTCCGCAGCCGCCCGCAACTCGTGAATCAGGACTGTTTCGCTACCTCGAAACAGCACATCCAGGTCGATCGATTCATAGACTTGATAAAAACCGCGCTGCAGCATGGCAGTTGCAGCGCGGACGGCATGGTGCCAATAAACCTCACTGAACATGACATACCGCGCAAAAACCATCATTTCAGCAGCGGTCTTTCCTTTCTCACCAATCGCCAGTGCGGTTCCATCTGCATTCAAGCAGAGACTTCCAATCAGCCGTTCTTGATCGAAATTTCGGCCGTAGGGCACACCTGCATGCAAACTATCTCGCGGCAAATAATCCATCTTGTCGATATCGATCGGCCCCGACAGTATGCTTGCGAGTATCTGGTGCGATGCCTCCTGCGATTCACCGCTCAGGAGCCCTGCAACATCGCGTGCATGAACTCCCCAATCACGAACGAGCAATTCCGAAATTTCACCCTCAAGCAAAAAACTGCTGGCAAAAAATTCATGCCGTGGCACCCGAGGCAATTGAATATCTTCGATGGCATGACAGAAAGGCCAATGCCCTAGATCGTGAAGTAGTGCGGTGACGATCAGTAATTCTGCATCTGCTGTCCCAATCAATTTTGCGAACCGCGGATCATGTGCAAGCCTTTTAAGGTAAAGCAAGGCGAGACGATACACCCCTAAAGAATGCTCAAACCGGGTATGGTGGGCTGCTGGATAGACGAGGCTCACCAACCCTAACTGGCTGATGCTTTTAAGTCGCTGAAATTCGGCCGTGTCGATTAAGCGGCAAACCCGTGGTGTGACGGGAACATCGAGTTCGGCAGGGATCCGAATCAGGGAGCATTTTGCATCGAGTAGTCTAATTTCAGGGATTTCTAAAATGCTCGACATCGCTCAAGCCCCCAGCAGCGGAAGTCCCAGCAAAAGTCCCAAGAGTGTTGTCCCACCGGCATAAAATGCAAAGTGAAAAAAACCGCTTCCAAAGTCGAGATCGTAGCAGGCAAAGGCTGCTGTTGCTCCCGCAACACCAAAGGCGGGACCAAGAAAAGCCCATTTCCAAAATTCATCTTTCCAGTCGGGAGGAACCAGGTATCCGTAGACGACCCAGCAAAGGACGTAAATTACACAACAAATGCCGGTGCGAATCCACAAACTCCATCCTTGATACGGTTCCAAGTCATCATTTTTCAAAAACCAGTAGCCACCCATCACGAGCGGAGGAGCAAGCAGAACGAGACCCACAGAAGCGACCCACTGTCGCACCTCAAGTGGCGCTAGACCACGTAGAAGCAACACCATGACAATGACCGCCACGACCAGCGCCCCGATGACACCCCATGCTAATTTACCAAGTTGGGTCGTTT
>Ga0209986_10000843_pt1 | contig 30113 bp, 20 predicted proteins | sample BlataG_FD_183168 | JGI IMG/M metagenome (GOLD analysis project Ga0209986, IMG submission 183168) | Deep subsurface microbial communities from Black Sea to uncover new lineages of life (NeLLi) - Black_00105 metaG (SPAdes) (version 2) | ecosystem: Environmental > Aquatic > Marine > Oceanic >...
GGTGGGGGGGGGGGTGAGGGTAGATGTTGTTTGTACGGAGGTGGCGGGAGACTTGGGTTCTCTCTCTCCCTCCCTCTTCTGCATTGGGGAATGTTGACAGCTTCTTTTGTTGCCGAATTGGACTTACGGTTTGAAGTTAATTTCTTGTCTATGGATGGTCTCTGAAAGGTTGTGAATATACCAATAATAATCAGTATCAAGACTGGGACAAAAACCAGGAATAAAAACATTGTGCTATGTTATTTCAATTGTCTGTTATATTTTCAAAGGGTATAATATACTATATTGGCCACACCCTATGTGGATCTGCTGTAAATATGATTCATTTATGGAACTTATCGTCTTTCAGCCTGTATTTATGGAACGAGAAGCGCTGTGTGCGAGAAGTTGACCCACCTGAACATCCAACATTCGAGCCCGCCAGGTGGCGTTTGCCATTCTGTGTGTTGTCCAGCCGGACCCTCTGCCACTCCCCTCTTCCATTGCCATAAATAAATATTTGATTGAATGTTATTACAAAACCAGTGAATTACTATCATTATGTAAGCTGCAACAGCAGTGCTGCTTCAGTTCTGTGTGTGTATACAATCCATTCATAAATGAGCGGTTGTCTTTCTCTCTCTTTTCTTTCTGTCTTTCAAAAGTTAAGACCACCTTCACGAGCGGCATCTGCCAAAGCTCTAACTCTTCCGTGATACCTGAATCCACCTCTATCAAAACATACCAACTCAATGTTGGCTTGCTTGCAAAGCTCTGCGATCTTGGCACCGACCAACTTGGCGGCGTCTGTGTTGCTGCCATTGTTTGCGGACAGTTGCTTTCTAATTTCAGGAGTCAAAGTGGATACTGCTGCCAATGTATTTCCCTCTGAGTCGTCAATAACTTGAGCGTAAATGTGGTTGCTAGAGCGGAAGACTGCAAGCCTGGGTCTCTCTGGAGTTCCCTCAACCTGTGTGTTGTGTTAAAAACGACGAAGAGAGGTTTTGAATGGTGAGCGTCGATGTCCTCAGATGTGGTTGGTGTCCTGTCTACAGTCCAAGAGATGCAGGTTCAAATGCTTACCTTGCTTCTGACACGGTGATGCCTTTTCTCTAACATTTCTCTGCGTGTAGCAGTCGCTACGACGGCAATTTGTGCTGTGTTTTGGATGGAGAAAAAATGTTAGTTTGGTATTCTTCATAAACAAGTTCATGATGGGGTCACTTGATGCTAAGATGATTATATTCTCACCTGAACGAGCTACTTGTCTCATAGATGGTTGCATAGGGAGAAGCATTTTAGCATGCTGCCCACTAAATTGGGTAATTCTGCTGTGTTGGAGCTGCATTGTATCAAATTCCGATGCAAAGATACTAAAAGAGAGTCAGTTTTAACAATGTATGACCAGGAGGCAGCGTTTTATTGAGGATGAGGCTGTCCCGGTTGTAGGCTCCGCCCCGCCGGCTCTCTCTTTCCCTCTCTTCTCTTTATGAGGTGACAAAAAAGAATATCTCCTCTCATCTGGGCAATAATATGTCACATTCTTCTTCATGTATATGTGTAAGAGGAAGCATAGTATCCATGTCATGATCAAAATCTAAGGTACCCCAGTGGATTGTTTGAAACAACCATTCTTTCTCCTTCTCTTCTCTCTGACCGCCCCTCCCTTTCTTGTCACTTTTCAAATGCCTGCCAAGAAGTACAGTATAGTCTAAGTAAAATTCAGCACATTTGACTCCTTTTCTGAATACTACTTCTATGGTGTGCGATGTTCAACAATGTAAAACAAACACAGCACAACCCTTGCCCCACCCTTTGATTCCACACGCCTCTTGGAGAAGCATCTTGCAACAAGTCCAAACTTGGAAATTATTGCTTCTATCGATTCCTAACGTTGTGTAGGATCTTAAAGGTGCAATAAAATGAGTTGCAAACGAGACGCTACTACCACTGAGCTAAAGCCCCTTTTGGCTATCACTGAGCTAACTCTCGTTAGTTAGATATCGCTGGAGCTTGGAAGGATCGAACTCCCGACCTTCTCGTAATTTTTATTTTCCCTGTATATTATCAGCAATATAAGAAGTTTTCAAACATACGGCCATTGCTACTCAATATGCTCCAGAAATAGAGGGAGCCCTGTACAGATTCCTGTTGAAGAGTGGATGCAGAAGAGTTCTGGCGAAATCTTCTATACAGGCCGCAGATTCCTCTTCGTCTTGGACAACCTGAGGATGACATTCTAGTGACTATTGTTAGCAGGACTTTATTCTTCGGAATTAGGCCATTATAAGCCATACGATCATGATATATTTGGTGTGAACAGTTATACTTTACAGAATTAATGAAGTTTATGGTGAGCCCATAAGCTGCAATTTGCAGGAAGTCCAGAGGTATGTAAGGAACCAGGACTGCTAGACTTAAAGGTAAGGTACATATATATATGTACATAAAATTAATCTGTATAAGTACTAACTCCTGTAGTTGTTTCTATCAAAAAAAAGAACATGCATACCTCAATCTGACTTCATGAAACGACAGGTTTGCACGATACCAGTCATACCTGACGTTAGCACTTTTCTACCTTATGATTTTTTTCTCATCTTTTCTTTTGGTAGATATATTGATTTCCTGTATATAGATGATGCTATAGAAATACATGACATCTATTTCCTGAATCCTGTAAGCACATTTGATTTCTTTTATGCATCCAACCGCCGGGAGATCCAAGTCTGAGCAGAATCAATGGCTCAGGCTTGAACTCAGCTGAACTTGCTCAGAGGAGGAGGATTTCCCCCATCCCACCAGCTGAATAAATAAACGGGATCGCCCATGCAACTGTTCACGAACGACTGTAATTCGCTTCTGAAAAATACAACAACTTGCACCTAGTAAGAAATAAAGTCTCTCTCACAACAGGCAGAGATCAAACCTGAAGTGATCATTACATCACAAGGTCGAAATATCTCCAGCTCTCACTAATGAACGTCATTCATTCATAAACCCACGTATCATCGTCTATTTGCTCTTCTGAGTGTCCAGAAACCGAGGCTATCCTCTACCATGAGCAGCAGCGTCCATTCGTCTGCCTCCGCTCTGTTGCTCTTGCTCCCAGCAAACAAGCGCAGATTCCTCCTCGGCGGTACAGCATTCTTGGCCCTTGGTGCTACTGTGGCACACTATGTACAGCAAAACAACAAGAAGATTGAAGCAAAGAAAAACAGGGGGCTTGCTTGTTCAAGCTCCAACACCCAAGCTGGTGATGATGTTGATGCAAGAACCACCAACAGGAGGAAGAAGAGATCCTCGGGTGGCCAAGCGTTGAAGAGACTCCTCCCCTTTTTGCTCAAAGTAGCTGGCCCAAAGGTTCTCGTGCTTTTAGCCTTGGCTATCGGAAGAACCGCATTATCCAACCGCCTGGCTAGATTGCAAGGCTACCTCTTCAGAGCAGCCTTCCTCCAGAGAGTGCCCCTGTTCATGCGCAACTTGATTGAGAATGTCCTCCTCTGTGGCCTTGCTGCTGGCTTGGAGTCTACCATGAAGAGCTGCGTATCTTACATTGAGCTGTCTTGGCGTCATCTTCTTACTTCAAAGCTACAAAAGAAGTACTTTTCAGACATGACGTATTACCAATTGAGCTATGTTGATCGCAGGGTGGATGTGCCAGAACAGAGAGTATGCGAAGACATCCCACGCCTGTGTGGGGGTTTGAGTGAACTCACGAGGGAGCTTATTACTGCAGCTGTAGATGCGGCCTTCTATGGGTACCAGCTGAAATGCTATAGTGGAACCAATAAATATACCTATGCAATTCTGGCGTATGTGTTTGGAGTGGGGACCTTTATGACTGCGGCAGCGCCAAACTTTGGCGGGTTGTTTAAGAAGCAGCAGCAACTTGAAGGCACATATCATCAGCTTCACTCTAGACTCAAGGTCAATGCAGAATCCGTAGCATTGTATGGTGGTATGCAGAAAGAAGGAGAGACAATCCAGGAATCTTTCAGGGAGCTGTTGAAACACAATGCCAAGCTGCTGAACAAGCAGTGGACATTTAGCATGGTTCAAGATTTCCTACTCAAGTATCTGGGTGCAACAGTAGCTGTAGCTCTCATCATTGGACCCTTCTTTGGTGGAAATATGAGACCTGAGAATAATCTGATGGGCAGAGCTCAGATGTTGAGCAATATGAGGTATCATACTAGCGTCATCATCTCTCTATTCGGTGCACTGGGGACGATGGGTGGAGCGTCCAGGAAGCTCATGAAGCTCGGTGCGTATGCAGAAAGACTTGAAGAGATGGACAAGATCATGTCAGAATTGAAGAATAGTGACAGGGATGGCAAGATATCTCATGGAGATGGTGAGATTGTGATGGTCAAGGATGCCATACTTTTTGAAGAGGCCATGGTGGTGACCCCCGGCGATAACGTGTTGGTGAAGGACCTCAACCTAAAAATTCCCCAAGGAACTAATCTCCTGGTGACTGGACCTAATGGATCAGGAAAAAGTAGTCTATTTAGGTACGTTTTATCAGTCATTTCCTATCATTTTTATGGATGCTGAAGACTGACTTACATCCTCCTCTATTACTCTATTATTTGCAGGGTGTTGGGTGGGCTCTGGCCGCTGGCCAAGGGCAAAATCGGCAAGCCCGGCCGCGACAAACAGGGCGGTCTATCACACGACATATTTTATGTCCCACAACGTCCATATGTTACCGTGGGAACACTTCAAGAGCAATTAACATATCCTCTGTCTGGTGGTAAGTTAAAACTAGAAGGTGCTCCTCTGACTTTGCGACAACCGACTAACGCCCACTTTCCATCTGCAGGGGAAAGCAAAATTGAAGAGCATCAACTGCGCATTCTATTGAAAAGCGTAGATCTAGAGTACCTGATTGACAGAACGGGATCTGCCCAAGAGGTTGTTGACTGGGAGGAGGTGTTATCGCTTGGTGAACAGCAGCGACTCGGCATGGCGCGTTTGTTCTTTCACAAGCCTAACTTTGCGATATTGGATGAGTGCACTTCAGGTGTTACTGTCAGTATGGAACAGCGCTTTTGCGAAATGGTGAAAGACATGGGCTGCACTTGTATAACTATAAGCCACCGCCCAGCGCTGATGGCGTTTCATGATCTAGTCCTGAATTTGGATGGCGAAGGTGGTTGGAGCATTCACCAAGGTGCGCGCAGTCAGCCTTCCAGTACTGATAAAGACAGCGCAAATAAAATGAGAGGTCTTGATTCAGACGCTGTTTTAAAGGGCATGACTTCTGTGCAGATGGCGGTTGGAGAAGAAAATTATGGCGAAATAGTCTCGAGGTCTCCTGGGTCAGTAACTGCGCAAATTAAAGAGTGGAACCCCAAGCAGCTTCTAATGCCCGCAGCTAAAAGTCCGCTAGTAAGATGGAAGGTAAGGGCAATCACAACCACGTCACCCTCCACTTGCACCTTCGTTACTAACCCAATCTTATATGTATTTCTATACTGTAGGCAATATTATTGATACTCTTCGGCTCTAATATACAGCAGTCCGTTGGTCGTGTCTCTGCTGTTGGCGCAGTTGTGCTTTTGCGCACTCTGCTCCAAGACCGCATCGCCAACCTGAATGGGAAGAGCGTAGATCTAGTTCTTCGACAAGATTTGCGTGGATTCATAAGGTAAGTATATCACGCACTGCATTGTTTAACGAAACTAATTAATGTGTTCTTTGCTAACCACTGTACTGATGTGCCCTCGTAGGTTGATAGGAGTGAGCGTTCTTCAAAGCGCAGCGTCGGCAGTATTAGCGCCTTCTTTGCGCCATATAGCTGACATGTTGGCTCTGGATTGGAGAGCAAAGTTAACAAAAGCAATCAGCGCAAAGTATCTCACTGGAAATGCTTGCTACATCACTACTGAGCTGGCAGGTATGTCTGATGCCGATCAGCGCATTGCAAAAGATGTTGACCGTCTTGCTTCTGAACTTGCTGCGCTGATTCCTACGATGATCAAGCCTGTTATCGATGTTGCGTGGTTTTCTGGCCGCCTGATCAGTCTTACAGGCGCAAAAGGTGCAGCTGTTCTCTACTTGTACATACTGGTCGGTTATGGCACATTGAAAGCTGTTACTCCAGACTTTGCCAAGCACTTGAAGGAGGAATACAAGTTAGAGGGCGACTTCAGAAATGCGCACTCTCGACTCAGGACACATGCAGAGAGTATCGCCTTTTTTGGGGGCGGGCAGCGCGAAGGGGAGTCGATCACTGCTTACTTTGAGAGGCTGCTCCGCCAGTTGCATCATCTTGTTAGCTTGCGCTTCAACTATGGATTAGCTGACGATTTCTTCGCAAAGCAGCTCCCTCATAGCGTGACTTGGCTGCTTACCTTACTATACTCACTTCAGCAGAAAGGAGCAGACTTTACCGACGCTGCTGTCCAAGGCGCCCTGGTGCACCAGATACGATACCTTGCTTCGGTAGTTACAAGTGTATTTACAGCATTTGGAGATTTGCTAGCCCTTCGTAAACGGTTTGCTGAGATTGGTGGTGGTGTTGCCAGAGTGAATGAGCTATTGGAAGTAGTGGCTATTGCGAATGGTACCATCGAGGATAACTTGGGTTCCTCAACCGACATCCGTCTTCGTGACGTCGATATTGCCAGTCCTGGAGCTGATAGCAAGCTCTTGGTGAATCATTTGTCCTTTGATGTGAAAAAAGAGCATTCAGGTGTTCTTATTGTTGGCCCTCAGGCTTCCGGCAAGACTTCCATCTTCCGAGTCCTTGGAGGGCTCTGGCCTCAAGCCGGTGGGGCAGTCATGAGGCCACAAGAGGTGTTCTTTGTGAGCCAGAAGCCCTTCATGACCACTGGCACACTTTTAGAGCAGGTGATTTACCCGTGGACTATCACTCAAGCAGTTGAAAGTATTGGAAGCATGCCCAAGCTGGTGACCATTGTAGAGAAGCTCTTCTTTTCTGTCAAGGTTGGGTATCTTCTGGAGAGAGAGGGGCTCAACAAGATCATGAACTGGTGGCAAGTCTTGTCTCTTGGGGAGCAGCAGAGACTTTCAATGGCAAGAATGTACTTCCACAAGCCTAGATTTGCAGTTCTAGACGAGTGCACAAATGCGGTCAGTGTAGAGATGGAAGAAGAGTTGTATGGGATGGCTCGCGGCTTGGGCATCACTCTGCTTACTGCGAGTCAGAGAACGGCCAGTCACTTCTTCAAGTTCCATGATCGAGAGTTGCAGTTGGGTGGCAATGGAAGCTGGTTGGTGAGAAGTGTTGGCAAGCCTTTGAAATCGGCTCGTAAGAAATCGTAAGAAAATGATCATTTTACATTTTTAAATGTTTGTTGTTGTCAGTAAGACAATGAATAAGAAAAGAACAAGTCAAGTCAAGCCGGTACCCACATCACACCCCTCTACTATTCAAAGAGAGACGCGAAAGCCCTCTCACCAACGCTGGCATTTTCTTTAGATGATGATGGTTTCATATCATTGCTGTTGGGGTTGTTGGTCTTATCATTAATATCATTATTGGTGGCAGGAGGTTGGAAAGCAAAGCCATTTGCAGCCAAGTCCATGTAGTCCCTTGATGTCATAGCCTGGCCAGCTTCAATGTGTTGAGCAAGCAGAGCATCTGCAGCAGCCTTTGCTATGTGTGTCGTTCCTTTTTCTGATTTGTCACCATTGTTGTTATTGTTGCTACTAGGGTTTGGGTTCAACGCCTCCAGATTGGTTCCATCAAAGAAGCCCATGAGTGTCTTCTCACCGGGTAGATTGGAGAAGGTTTTGAATCCAGGCAAGCTCAGACTATTCTCATTGAAAAAGTCTGTGTAATTGAAAGTAGGTTGCTGTAGCTGCTGTTGTTGGGGAAGTGGGGAGAGACTAGGTGCCATGGCAAAAGCAGGCAAAGGCGACCAAGCTGGGTTTGAAAGCAGTCCTGTTGCAGCGTCCAGTGGGGAGGGGATGACAGAGGCAGCATGAGGCTGGATTGGCTGAAGTACAGGTACTCCTTTGACCTTTTGTAGCTGGGTGAGAAGGGCATTTTGCTGTTGCTGTTGCTGTAGTTGTTGAGCAGTAGTAGTAACTGGAACTGGAATTGAGGTGGGTTTTCTCGTAGGTGCTGGTGCTGCTGCTTTTGCTTTTGCCTTTCTAGATTTGTTGTTGAGACCAGGGGGTGAGCAAGTTCTCTGTCTGTGTCTCTTTGCTTGTTGAGCTTCTTTCTGATTGGCAGTCGTCACTCTCTTCTTCACGTCTGTCTTAGTATTGCTATTATTATTTCTCTTGACAACCTTGTCATCAACAGCATTATTATTATGGTCACTAAAGATTGCATGCTTGCCAGGTAGCTGTGGAAAGTTGAATTGCGACGGGGAACCAGCCTGCTGCTGCTGATGATGATGGGCAGCTCCGGATGACTGGCCCTCACCTTCATGTTGCTGCTCTTGTTGTTTGTTATTATTGTTATATACCCAGCTATATTCTAAGTGGCAAGTTTTAGATTTTGCCTCTGAAACCAACATTTCTGCCGAGATACGGCCAAGCTCAGCTTCCCAGTTCTGGCTGCCTCCAAACTCCTTGCACCCAATGGCTTTGCTATCGTCTAGCTCCTCAAAGAGGTGCAGTTTCAAGGTGACGGCATCTGTTGCACCAGGTCTATGCTTTGATGGTAGCTTCTTGAGCAAAGAATTGATAATTTTACTGAGAGATAGCTTTGGATGGCATTTGATCTGTCGCCAGGGGTTGACGCCGTTTTCTACCAAGACTTTGTGATTTTCGTCACTGTCACAATATAGGTAGACAACGATGAGGTCTTTCTGTGTTTCCTTTGGAGTACTGTTAACTTCTACTTGATTGGGCTCAGAAAGACATCTATTTGGTTGTTGCGGGGGACTATCTTCTTTATGAGGAGGAATATCTCCATTGTCGTTTGCAGCCGTTGTTGCAGCGTCTCCGACAGCCAGTCCTTGTTGTTCCAAGTGTCTGAGGAGGGGCACAACTAGAGAAGGTTTGTCGGCGGTGATTGGAGTTTGAGATACACCCAGTTCTTTGAAAAAGTTTTCTATAGCAGAGGAGGCTCTATTAATTAAGTCTGATACTTGTTTAGCGTCTTTGGTGCCAACGACTGTGGCAGCAGCGGTAGCAAAGCCAGGTTGCTCAGCGGGATCACATTGTGCCAGCTGCAGACTCTCTGTGAGCTTCCACGGCCTGTGTTTAGCCATTATATTTCGGTTATCTGTGTCAAGTGCAGACGTAGAACACGTCTAGAAGCTCTTTGAGGAGGCTGTCAGGATCATAAATTTGAAATGATTGTTCGAAAAACGGAGACGCAAAAGCCCCTTTGTATGCCTAAGATATGTTTTGTATTATGCAAATCTAAATAGCAAATATTCAGCTGTTAGAGAAGAGTCTATGTCTCTAGAAGTAGAAATGTAGATTGTTTTCCTTTTGGGGGTGATCTTATCGGGGATATTCGACTTGTCTGGCTGTATATATGACTTTCAATCTATCTAGAAATAGAAACCCGCGAATAAGTATGCTTCCATTGCCACATTTTGTCCAAACTTTTAAAGCAGCCTGGCGACCCTTGCCACACAGACTCTCCTCCTTTGATCTCGACGGCGCAGCGCTCTCTCCTCGCCTTCCCTTCGCTCTCTGTGTAAATTTAAAGTAATTTGTTTCAAATACTGACTTCCTATTCCTTTACCCATTATATCAATTAAATCAACTCTCTAATAGCCATCTCTGCAGCCTGCAGTACAGCAGCAAAGTCAGCATTGCTCCAGCTCCCCCAAAACACACCCATCCTCTTTTGTGTCTTATCATCCTTCAATCTCACACCACCACCACGGATGCCATGCAGTATCCTTGCTACTGCTCTCGCACTCAACTCACCACCACCCAACTCCTTTTCTTTCCTCAATACTGCTCGTGCTGCATTTAATAAGGCCAAATCGGCTTGTTTCAAAGGTAGGTCTTTCGTATCCGTTTGAAGAAGAAGAGCAGCAGAGGAAGAACCTCCTTCCATACCTTCTTCAGGAGGAGGGCCTTGTTGGAAGTACTTGTCTATAGCATCACGTAGGATACCTTCCTGTGCCTCCTCTCCTCCTCTCACTTGCAGCGCAGCTTGCAGAGCTCGATATGTTGCATCAAGCCTGCCAACTTGGCATCCCTGCATCACCTGCAGCCTCTTCAACAAAACACCAGCCAACCTCTCTCGCTCCCCCTTGTCCAATTCTGGTCTGAGCAACTCGTATCCAACTCCATCCCTCACTCCTAACAAATCAAACCCAATCATTTTAGAAGCTGCTAGTTCCTGTAGTTGACTGATTGCCTGGCCAGGAGGGATTTGTGCTGCAGCTGCCAGTCTTCCAGTGGGGATGGTGTAGAGGCCGTTTCTTGGTGGCTTTGGCATGGCTTTCAGGAGAGCTGCTACAATGGGGTGGGAGATGGCCAGCTGTTGAGGTGTTGCTGCGTAAAATGATACTTTTGCTGCGACTGCAACTGATGGCATCAGCTGGAGGAGGCGGTCTGCATCGGAGGTGGAGGCGGCATCCAAGTAACTCAGCACTGCTTCTATTGTATCTGGTTGAATGTCCAACTCTGCTGCTATTTTAGAGAGGGACAGCACTCCAAACGTTCTCCAGCATTCTCCCTCTACCATTTCTTCTTCTTTCTTCTCTTCTTCCTCCTCTACCTTTTTTTCTTTCTTTCCAGCAGCAGCAGCAGTAGTAAGTATATCTTCCCTGCCAACTGCATCATCTAAAACTTTATCCAGCAGTCCAGCCACTGCTCTTGAATCCACCACTGCTGTATGAGCCAAGGAACGCAGCAGTCTGAAATCACCAGCATCCAAAAACACATAGCAGCTGGCCTCTGACCCGTCTCTCCCGGCTCTTCCTATTTGTTGAACATACTCTTCCATACTACGAGGCATGGTAGCATGAATGACAGCTTCTACACTGGACAGATCAATACCCATACCAAATGCGACTGTAGCACAGCACACTCTCAATCTGCCTGAAGAGAACGACTTTTCAACAGAGCTTCGGTCGGCGTGAGACTTGCCAGCATGGTAGGCATCAGCTCTGATGCCAGCAGCAGTCAATGCTTTGGATATTTGGTTAGCTTGCTCTTTGAAGCAGCAGTAGACAATAGCTGACTTTACGTGTGCCAGTTTGCCACCTTGTACTAGTAATTGCTTGATTGACTCAATAACAGGGCCTTCTCCTTGAGTTGATGGTTTGGACTTGACATGCAGACGAAGATTTGGTCTCACTGCACTGTCTCTAAGAACCTGATTTGGGGACGAGATACTCAAGACAGAGCACACCGCTAGTTCAGTAGCACGAGTTGCAGTGGCTGTCAAGGCCAACACACTCCTGGCTTTAATGTTAGCCACCAATGCAGTGCCCAGTCGAAAGTATGCCGGACGGAAAGAATGCCCCCACTCTGCCACACAGTGAGCTTCATCCACCACTACTAATGCAAGAGGCATATGTGGTTGTAGTGCTTCTATCAAGTGTCTATTTTGCAATCTCTCCGGACTCACAAAGAGCAGCTTTACCCTTCCTGATTTGACGTCCTGCAGTACTTGCAGCGCATCTGCTCTCGACTGACCAGACCACAAGACTGCCGGGGAGAGCTGCTGGGGTGCTGAGGCACATTGATCCAGCATGAGAGCAATCAGGGGTGAGATGACCAGGGTCAGTCCTGGTAACAATAGAGCTGGGAGTTGATAACACAAAGATTTACCTGCTCCAGTGGGCTGAATACTGAGGCAGGACTCTCCTTTTAACACTCGGTGAATTGTTTCTAGTTGCAAGCCTCTGAATGCTGTGTGGCCAAAGACGTCTTGTAATACTGCGGTCAGTGAGTCAACTGTTGGAGACGCCGCTACCTCTGTATATTGTAGTGCGATATCTTCTGCTGGTACTATGTCTTGTTCTTGTTGCTTCTGCTGCTGCTGTGGTAGTTGCGTGATTGGCCCTGCTGCTTTTATACAAACACCACCACTATTAATATCAGTATTGCTTAAATGATCATCTTCGTCATCATCTGACGAAGACTCAACACCTGGAGATGGGGCCAAAGGATCCTTCTGTGGACAATCTTTAGCCCAATGACCTAGAGCTCCACATTTATAGCATTCTCCTCCACCTTTAAACGGCCCAGTCCAGCCATCTAAGAACTCAGAGCCATCCCCTACTTGACGTAACCTAGGCGTCCTCCATCTGCTGCTGCCTCTCTTCTTCTTTCTAAAACTATTCCTACCAGGTTTGTAACTAGTACTTCCCTTGCCTTTCTTCAAGTTGATTCTCACGAAATTATTACCCCAGCCAGTGTTTGGGTTCTTGGGTGCTGGCAGAGCAGATGATGATGATGGTGGTGGTAGAGCATCTGTGGCTGCGGCAGCAGTGGTAGTACCTGCTGCAATGGCCTGTTTCTTGCTTCTAAACACTACATTCAGTCCGTCAGCTGTCTTCTGGACTGCTAATTGGGATACTTGGTCAATCTTGTCTTGATTGTGATTATTATTATTATAGATAGTAGTAGGGGTAATTTGCTGCTTGGTGCTTACTATATATGGTTGATTTGGTTCTTCTTCTGCTTCTTGCTGTTGTTGGTTAGCATCGCTTTTTTGCTGTTGCTTGTCAGGTTTGGCAGAGAATTGCTTTCCTATAAAGGCTGGGCCTCTACAGGTCGTAGAATTCTTGAATTTACGAGAGTGATTAAGAGATGTCGTTGGAAGAAGGGCGCTTCTATGAGATACGGCGGATTCATCATCCTGGGGTGTAGCAGTAGCAGCAGTTGGAACAACAACTGCATCATCACTTCCTGCTACCGACCTTGGTTTAGATCGTTGTAGATGAAAAGGCAATCTGATAGACGATTTCCCTCCCATTGCTACCCTAGAGAAAGCATTCATATTAGCTTGGGTATTGGGTCGTTGTTGTTGTAAAGCAATGCTTGCTTGCCGAGCCTCGATACTTGGTCGGTAGAGGTCGTCGGGAATGACATGAGCCTTTGGCAACAAACGGTGCGTTTGAGGACCACTGTTGTCTTCATCATCACTGAATACTGCTTCTTCATCACCTTGCCACTCCCTCTGGCGCTTCTTTCTTGCAGGGAGCTGCGGTTGCTCATCATCCGAGTCTGGAATGTATATTTTAGACATAATAGATACGCTAATGAAGGACAGAGCGACTCATGACGACTTATTAATGTTGTATTATACCAATGTCAAATAAATTTGACGAATTTAAGACGTTGAAACCTCATGATAATTCAAATTTAAAGCCCGCTCTGGCGAACGACGATGAGAGAAGGCGAGAGCGACATTGGCAGCTCTCTCTCCAGCAGGGTGATCTTCTTAGTGTGAAGACATGATTTGTAAACATCTGACCTGACATGTTTGTAGACGGGATGTGTGTTGAGATGTTAAAGAAGCTGGATTGCCAAATATACATATGAAGAAGAGAAAAGGAGCTGCACTTACTTCTCAAGCAGCTCAGGAAGCTACCCGGTCATGAGGAGTCTTAAACCCAGCTTGGATTCCCCAACCGTGGCTTTTGATTCACTTTTAGAGAATCATACTGTTATCACCTAACAGGTCTGCATATCTAGTAGTAATATAACTCTCTCAAGTCGAGTCCAAGGCCTTCATTCCTGAAACTGTGATCTAAAACATATTCATAAAGAGAATATCGGTACGTTATCCTCGCATCAGCTGACATGAGTTAGTAGATAAGACCATCAATAACCAGTGGAAGTGACGAATTTGAAAAAGATTAGAGTTTGCTTGGACTGACTGAGTCGACAATCCGCTCCCCGCCTGACGACAAAGAGGGGCTCTGCCTCGAATTTCCTCGGCTGTTTGCCTCCGCATCCCGTTATCAGGCAGACATCCCACTCTATATATACACATCATCCATGTACTGAGAGAAGGTGGTCATGCATAAGATCTTGCTGCACATCTAAACACAGCTACAAACAATAACAACAAGAGCATTTTGATTCGACCCGTCTTCCATTGCCACCCGTCCTTGCATTCAAGTGATAATCTCTAGGCAATGAAACAGAAACTTCTGATCCACTCTACTTTTCTCTTCCTGTTTTTATGATATCTACTCATAGTGAACATTAGTAACCCCTCGCCTTTTATCCAAACTGTCCCATATTTGCAGAAAACAAAACACTATGGCAGCTATAGCCAGTAGCTTGAGTGCAGAAAGAACCAAAGTAGCAGTCCTGGGCGGAGGAGCTTGGGGCACTGCTCTAGCCAGGCATTGCGCCAAAATGGGGCACGACACAATGCTATGGGCTCTTGAACCAGAAGTAGCTGATGCAATCAACACTCAACATGAAAATACAGTGTTTTTAAAAGGAGTCGACCTCCCTGAGTCTCTTTGTGCCAGCAACGATATGTCACTAGTGGTGGGGCACGGGGAGCTGGTGTTAATGGTCATCCCTACCCCTTTTGTTGAGCGTACCATCAGCCAAGTCAAAGATAAACTACGCCCCAAGGACCATATTTTGGTATCTTGTACCAAGGGTATCTTGAATGAAACGCTGGAGACTCCAAATGAGATTTTGAAGCGCGTGTTGCCCGAGGAGCTGCACCCCCGACTGGCCTTCCTTAGTGGTCCCAGTTTTGCACTAGAAGTAGCTCATGAGATCCCTACTGCTGTCACCATAGCTTCAGAAGATGAAGCCGTAGCTAAGAGAGCCCAAGAACTCCTGTCTACCCCTAGATTCAGATGCTACAGAACTGATGATGTCGTAGGAGTGGAGCTAGGGGGCGCCCTGAAGAATGTCATTGCAATTGCCTGTGGTATTTCAGATGGAATTGGATATGGGTGCAATGGAAGAGCAGCTTTGATCACCAGAGGACTGGATGAGATTACAAGGCTAGCTGTAGCTCTGGGAGCTAACCCTCTGACCCTAGCTGGCTTGAGTGGGGTTGGTGATATGGTATTGACATGCACTGGAGATTTGAGTAGAAATAGAACAGTTGGAATGAGAATTGGTAAAGGTGAGAAACTGGAAGATATCACAAAGAGTATGAAAGCAGTAGCTGAGGGGGTGTTGACTAGTAGATCAGCGCACTTGTTGGCAGAGAAGCTTGGTATTGTTTGTCCTGTCATTTTTGGCATTTACAAGGTTGTTCATCTGGGAGCGGATCCAAAGACAGTGGTGCAGGAATCTATGAGTCGACCACTTATTCCCGAGATTTCACCATTGGTTGCACAGGCTAGGATTGGGCTGGTTAAAATGAATGGGGAGGATGGTTTGTAGGTGGGTGGTTTTGTACAGTAGAGCTGAGTGTAGAGAGAGAGAGAGAGAGAGAGAGAGAGAGAGAGAGCTTTTGTCTTAAATTTTTCAGGCGACGGTCAACCCTGCCGGGGGAAAACAGAAAGTTTATAGGTAGTCAGTTCTTCCGCTATAAATGTGTCAATCAATGCTTTCTGTCTGATTTAACAACTAAAAACAGCTAAACGACCGTTACATAGGCAGAACAGCGCCATACACTACTCTTGGATTATATTTTCAATTTCAATCAGGCTTTCTATCCAAGGAGTCTATACGCCGCTGTTTAGCCAGTTTGTAGTTATGTACCTCAATCCAATGGGTGTACCACCCCCAGTTCTACCTCCTCCAACCTTCTTCTCCATAGACGTAGAGTGCGTTGCCACCGGCACCGACCACAACTCAAGAGACGTCGGACAGATTTCCCTAGTGGTAAGCCCCTTCGTTGCAGTCTTGTAAACTCTTTTATATCACTCATACTGCTGCTGCCTTTTACTCATCTATTCTCCTCTCCTCTCTTTCAACAAAAAACAGGATCAATATGAGAGGTGCATTCTGGACCTCTATGTCAAGCCAGCAAAGCCAGTTGTGTCCTATCTCACACCATTGACTGGGTAAGTTGCAACATCTACCTATCTATCATTCCTTTCATTATCAGCAGTGCCAACATATTATCAACTGGACTATTACAAACATTATATTACATTACAGGCTCACCAAATTCCATTTAGATCAGGGCATGCCTCTGGAGCAAGCAGTCGCAATAGTACGGAGCAACCTCCCAAAATACGCCATCTTGGTAGGTCAAAACATCGGGAAAGATATAGAATGGCTAGGACTAAAAGAAGGAGAAGATTTTAGTCAATTAATGGACCTAGCAGGCTTGTATAGGATATGGAACCCCAAGTTCAAGTCATTCTCAGTATTTGGTCAAGATCATCTAGCCAAAGTGTTGCTGGGCTGGGAGACGTCCGACAGGCACGATGCTGTAGGAGATGCATTGAAATCAATACGGCTGTTTAATTATCATAGGAGTATGCAAAATCAACCTGTAGCGTGGGAGAATGCTCAGAAGTTCTTGTTAGAGACTGAGCCGGAGCCTTCTTTTGCCAGGAAGAATCCCAGCTTTGAAGGTGTGTGTATGGGGAATAAGAAGACGTGTATGTGTGGAGCGGCCTTCTTCTTCTAACTTTGCTTTTTGCCTTTTATCTATCATTATAGCTGTTCTGTTTCTTATTCTATTTGCTATTTGGTATTCTATTACATCTTCTTTTCTACTGCACCAATGAGAGATTCTTTCATTTCCTTCAATTTGTGAGAATTCCTTTTTTCCCTTCACCTCATCATATTCCTCACTGTTAACGCTGTTGCATCACCATCCAATGGATCATTTGCACGGTTGGAAGTGGGAGCTACAAAGAAGATCCCCACCTTCCTACTAGGAGGCTTATGGAGTCTTGCTCTTGTGACTGAGCCAGCATATTATTTACAAAAATCAAGTCTGTAAAAGTTAAAAAAACACAAAGTCTAGTCATCAAATCTGATCTTCTTGCCTGCAGCAGGTGCAATCAGTGGCAGTTTCTTCTTCTTAGCTGCCCAAGAAGGGTGTAAATCCTCTTCCTTTTCTGGTACCACTCTTGTTCTTGTAGCAGCAGGCCTTCTAGGATCGTGGGCAGGAGATCTACTGTTAAATGCAGTTTCATTCCGTCGTCCACTCTGTCTATCATTATTATAGGGTGCTCTATTTGTATTAGTATTATATTGCGGCCTGCCTGCAGCTGTCTCTACCAGTCTACGTCTTGCACGCTGTCCCAGCCTATTTTTCTTCTTCTTGGGTTGCTGTTTTCGACCCTTCTTCCCATCCTCCTGCCCTTTCTTCATCGCCATCTTTTCCTTGTCATAACCGTCTCCTCCTTCCTCCTCCTCCTCCGCCTCCTCACTATTAAATCCATCACTATCTTCATCATTTAACTCTAGGCTCTCCACGGATGACAGTTCCTGTAATAATCCTTCTTCAGTAAGCCATCGTTTATCATCCTCATCCAGGTTGATAAGCCCTGAGTCACTGTCACTCTTATGACCATTATCCTCCACCTCCTCCTCAGAGTCATCACCCATCCCATGTTGCTCCTTGACTTTCAAAAGCTTTGATAGTGCTTCCTCTGCTTCACTATCTATCTCACTAGGAGCACCTTCACCTTCACTACTGCTACTCGGTAATGTGTGTTCACTGCTTGGTGCTTCTTCTTCTTCTGTTTTATTATTATTATTATGACTGGCAGGGAAACCTTCCAATTGTTGCTCTTGCTCACTATCAACCCCTTTCATAGCTTTGAGTAGCTGTATTATGCCTGTTTTGGCTTGGTTTACTGCTTTTTGTACACAGGTGGCCGTGAATATACGGTTTGCAATCACAATGTCACTATTACTACTGCTAATGGGGTCTGCGTCAGCGTCATCATTATCATCAATGTCATCATTATTAGTTGGCTGTTGAATGCCTGCTATTTCTTCAACAGGTTTTATAGCCTTCTTTGTAAGAGCATCTAAATCAATAGCCTTGGCAGCTGCCAATTGGGTCTCAAGCTTCTGTATGACACTAGGTTCGTTTTTCTCTTGGATTGCTTGCTTTAATCGACGAGCTATTTTGCGTGCTTCGAATTGCTTTGCTTTCTTTACTTCCTGTAGATGTGTGTTTGAGGTTGGAATAGAGATGTATCAGCTATGTTTCATTGGTGATTTTGTGAGATATGGGGTGACCTTGCCTTGTTGTTATACGAGACGTACCTTGTGAACTAGCTTTGATAAGTGATGCACCTTCTTTGGGATGGCGTCGGGAGCGACGGGGCGTCTGTTGAAGTGATATGTAGGGAACATGGTCAGGTATGAACTATGGTATGTCACGAAAATGACATGTGTAAATAGTTATCATCGTACCTTTCCCGTTTGGGGGCATTTTTATTCTGCTGCCTCCTATTCATCTCTCCTAGAAAGATTCAAACCAAATTGTTTGTAATATCGTATCAAACACGACCACTGTTACGTCAAGACACACTTGTATGATGTAAACAATCGTTATATAACATCATGTATTGTGAATTTCGAGCATTTGTTATCTAAGACCGGCCGGTGCCGCTCCGACGTCTCACGTAGACGTGTTCAAGCTCCATGTTTTGTCTGGCAAAATTACAGGGTGAAAAAGGGTTTCAATTATATATAAAAAACATCAATTATACCTGCAGGAAACCACCTAATCGTGTAAGTGGCTACATACGTCTTTTTTTGATTATATATATCTGACACTCCCAATCATAAAGGGCGTGCAACAAAAATCAAGCACATTTGCTCATCATGAAAGAAAACTCCCACAAACATACATAGGGCACACGAAAACACGTTAAAAACATTCTGAAAAAGTGAAAAAAGTAACTAATATACTGATTCTTCATTTCCTCACCAAAAGGGCTAAAAACACATCCTCTCTCTCTCTCTCTCTCTCTCTCTCTCAAATCTTCTCTTCACTGCCATTAAAGGCAATTGCCACAATCTCCTGGAATCGCTCCTCACTACATGATGCCTGCTCCAACAACTTCCAAGCAAACTCTTGATCAGCAACCTTGTAATCATCCTCTCTTTTCAGGACAACATGACCTGCAATTTCAAAGGAAGCTGGGTCCACTTGAGTTGCCATGATGTCTTCTGGAATCAGTCCACGGGCTTTTCTCTCAGCAAAGCAATTGGGGAAGAGGAACACTCTTGCGCCACTGTCCACAATGAACAGATTATATGGCACGTTGGCTGCAGATAGTCTTTCACAAGCTCTACCAATCACATCAGCCATCTTTTTTAGAGAGTTGCCTGCTTCAAATACCAAAGATCTCACGGGATAATCCTTGAGACACAGAATCTTGGGAGCATCTTTATCACCGTCATCACCAATACCTATGTACTCTTCTTTGTCATTTATTCCTTGAATCACAAGTGGTTGAGTTGGAGCTCTTTCGATAGCAAAAGGAGCAGCAAGGTAATATGCCTGGAAATGAAGGTGATTAATGGTACCATAAGCGCCCAATGAGTTAAATCCAAGCCTGAGGTAGGGATTTTTAGTCTCACGAGCAAACTGAAGAGCCAAGAGCATCGTGTCTGGTGTGACCAGCTGGGGTAAGCAATCCAGTACTCTTGGCACTAAGAGGATGTGGCCATACTCAATGGGGGAGACATTGATCAGGACCAGGTTGGGAGAACCATTAGCGGGAGCTGTTGCTTCAAATGATGCTCTCTTCAGGTTGATGTTGTTCTTCTTCGCTGCAGCTCTGGTCAAGAAGGAAGAGAGACCTTTGGGCTCAAATTGAAACAACACCTCCTTCTGCAAGGCCTTGTTGAAGTTGAATTTGGTATTATCGAATGGCTGAACCACTTGATCAATACAGAACTCAGTTGGACGCTTTTTAGACAGTCTCCCTTCGTTCAGCTGAGCGATGAAACCATAGGGCCCCGACAGGACGCAGGTAGGACAAGCTGTAACATCATAACGGAACAGTCCCTGCTCTGCACGGTCCTCCCATTCAGCCAGGATGAGCGAATCCAATACTGATCTTTGAGGAACAGACATCATCATGCCATTATCTGAAGAAGAGGATCCATCCAATGATGAAATATCTTGCTCTTCATCAGATGCTGTAGAATACACCTTGGCAGCCTCGTCGTGAATCTCTGGAATAGCATTCATGAGGTCCCCAAATGAGCGGATGCGTTTGGAAGCAAAGGCATCTTCATCAATGAAGCGGTAGAGAGGCAAGAGGGAGTTTTTGACCTCGTAGACGGCCTTTTCTGGGCAACTGAGTTTGCCTGGAGAGATGATTGTTATTTCTGTTGACACCCTGGGGGATCTCTCTTTTGGTTGGGATTGGGGTTGGATGTTGTTGTCACTCTTGTCGCAGAATTCTGCCTCTAGTTGGGACATGGAGTAGACAGTAGCTACTCTGGTGAGCATGAGTGGCATGTTGAAGGAGTGCACTGGCTGTGGACCGAGAAGAGCGTGACGGTGAATGCCTGGAGACTGAACTTTTATTTGTGCAATGCTCAATTTGTGAGCGTTTATTGTATCTATTGCTGTGCTGGTTGCTAATTGAGTATAATATTCTATGTATCTATGTATGATCTATCTAAGCGAAAAGTCCACCTCCGCTCATGCACAGCAAGTCCTGTTGAAAAGAAGAGGAGAGAGAGGGTGAGTGAGTGGGTGAGGAGGCGGGGAAATTGGAGGGGGAATGGCCAAGTCATTGCCGTGTAGGAATGAGGAGCAATGTGCTATCTTCAGCAACGTATGGTAGCTTTGCACTAGATCTGGCAGAAAGAAAATAGATTTCACGCGTTGCTGGGGGAAAAAAAGATTGGTGCAAAAAAGTCTCCAATCACAGCCTCAACTTATTCCAAAAAACTTACAGTAGGGCTACCACCAAGGGAAGAAGGAACACCTCTACCACCACTACGATGGATCGACATTAATTTTCAGTAAGGAACTCTCGATTCTTTATAAGCGCTTTATGAGAACGCCAAAATTATGCTCAGGAACAACCTTTGACACAGTATATATATATGCGTGTTTTATAGCTTCACAATACTATTGTTGCTTCAATTAATTCGTTTGCGCGTGCATTGGCATCATTTATTCCCCCACGCTATTCCCTGGCTCTCTCCACGTTTTTTGTGGCTTCCCTTTTCCCTCATCACTTCTCTCCTCCTCCAGACAACACGTTTTCCAATCTCTTAGGCAGGTACAACCCACCCATACTCTCCTCAGACATCACCTTACTTTTAACCAACCCACCACTATATGTAAACCGCACATGCTCACCATTTCTAGCAACTGCTTGCATCCATTCCAACACCGACTCTCCAAACGCCAGCAACTGCTCGGGGTGCCAGTTATTACACCCATTCTGTTGTGATATCCCATGCAATGCTTCAGTTGGAATCTCATGAATCTCTCTGATGAATCCCTGCATGATTATTGAATTTGAATTAGTTAGTAAATAAGGGGCAAGATAATAAATTCTGTAGAATTGTCCAGTCAGACCACTACTTACCTGTTCATCTCTAGCTCCTAAAGCCAGCCTCTCAACACCAGCCAAGTAGCTCTGCACCCACCATTTTGGATGTTTCCACCTATGCAAGGTCTGCCATTGCTTTGCATGACTGGGCAGCTTGAATGTCTTCATCTCCACCAAGCTGCTCAACCTCGGTACTTCTTTCCCCCCTTCCTTTCCACCTCCACCACCACCACCACAATCATCATCATAGCAGTCTATCTCTGCACCTATACATAGTTTGATACCCCCAAGAGTACTGGACAACGCTATCCCATATTCCTGATTTGAATCAGCTACATGCTTACCAGTACATGCTGCTTCAAAGGCTCTGCCCCAACGTATGAATCTCTGCCCCTCTTTTGTATCTTCAAAATCATTCTTCACTTTCACTATATCTAGATATAAAGTACTATTTGTACTGCTGTTATTGTAAATACATCCATCAATGATCCAATCTTCTCTCTGATCAACCAATGTGCCTAGAATTTTGTTTAAATTGTTCCTAAAGGTGACGATATGAAAGGCACTGGTGATGGTAGTGATTTCAGAAGAAGACAGCAACTCCCTGATGATGATTTCCACCCCAGCACCATCACAATGAGATGGAATGTATCTGTCACCTTTCCATTGGTTTAAGTCTAATGGAAAGGAGGTAGGGAGTTGTAGCTTTGACAGGCCACTGTTGTCTCCATGCTTGTAGTTGTTGGCGCTGGTCTTAGTCCAACCTGGAGAGACAGGGCCGTTGATGGTGTATGTCGGGGGAGGAGCTCCTTGAGGATTTCGATGTAGCCATTGCCTGATATCGAAAACGTCTTCGGCAGATGGCATGGATGCTATTGAACGAAGTATGGGGAACTGTATTAGCAGCCGGAAGCTACCTGATCGACCCACCAGCAACAGTTGGTGAAGAGATTTTTTAATCCTACCAATTACTAGATTCTAATTCTGCCGTGTTCTGGGATTATGAAGCTTTGATTTGTTTGATTTTCATCTAGCAATCATCGCATGTGTATCCTTTTTCAAAACCTACAAGGTTTACGACGATATCTCCCCTTTTATAATATAATAATAGGATGATTTACACCTGTGCCCCTGTCGGCGCTGACGGCGAGAGATGATTTAGAAACAAAAATTCTGGATGTAGAGTATATTTGTGGAATCAATCCTACTCCTTATAAAGCCAGAGAGGGTTGATATGGATAGGTTGAAAGTCTACTAGCCAAAGGGAAGGACGGGGAGACCGTTTATCATAATACTACCCTTTATTTTTCAAGGTCATCACAACAACATCTCCGCTCTTAAGTACTCTTCAACATTCCTGTTCCTGTTTTGTAAATATCTTACCCAACTCTTTTCTTCCCCCCCTTACACCATACTAAACACCCTACACGTTCCATCATCACTTCCAGATACTATCATACTACCATCCATACTCACAGCCAACGACTGTATACTTTCCCTATGTCCTCTGAACGTTCTCGCACACTCCCCGCTCCTCAAATCCCAACATCTTACCACCCCATCCAGACACCCAGTAAACGCCAATGGCTCAGTAGGATGGAGAGCTAGCTTGGTAACACCATCAGGATGCTGACATGTTAACCTTGATGAGCACACTCCAACATCCCAGCTCACCAGTTTCCCATCTATCCCAACACTCACTGCCAGTGGGAGTTGCTTAACAAATGCAACACCTTCTATACTACTGTTTTCCTCTGTGTGTCCTCCCAGAAGTTTCCCTACCACACGACCAGTACCCGCAATATTAACCAATCTCACTGCTGAGTCTTCTCCTCCTGTTATTACTACAGATGAGTCTTCATGCATATCTAGGCAGGTGAGACCCAGGGTGTGGAAATCATGGGGACCCATTACTGTCCCTCGACATTCCCCGGTTTTGGGTTCCCATATTTTGAGGGAAGAATCACCATCTCCACCACCAGTGATGACTGTCTTTCCATCAGGAGTGAAACCACCGCATGCTATGGGCCCAGCGTGGCCTGAGAAGACTTGCATACAAGCTCCGGTGGCTGCCAACCACATCCAGGCTGTGAAGTCGGCAGCTCCTGCGAGGACAACTCCTCCCTTTGGATGCCATTGCAACCACTCAATAGCTTCAGCTGGGCCTTCTAATGTTTGGATACACTCTCCTTGCATGTTCCATATCTTCACCCTACCATCCATTCCTCCAGTAGCCAGCAGGTTGCTGTCGGAGCTAAACTGGAGAGAACTCACCGTGTCTGTATGTCCTGTCAGTTCCAAGACTGCTCCTTGATTCTCTTCAAAAGCAGCTTGACCTGCTCTCCAGACAAAGGCTCTGTCATCACCACCTCCAGTAGCAATCACATCTGGTCGGACAGGGCTCCATGCTGCTGCAAACACGCCTTCTGTGTGCCCTTCAAAGAGATGGATGGAGTCGTCTTCGTCCAAATCCATTTCTTGCTCTGTTGGTTGTTGTTCGGAGGAAGGTTCTCCTTGTACGTTCTGGCCTTCATATTGGTCCTCTTCTTCTTCCTCCTCCTCTAAATCATACATGCCTGTGAGTGAGAAAGGTGAGGCAAGTATGAGGCTGGATACGAATGAAAGAATGGGGGAGAGGTTGCTCAGCCCATTGACACACAGTGGCCAGAGATGTGGTTTCAATTTCAACAAAGATGACATGTGTGTGCCTTACCAGCATTGCCATCTAGATCAGCTACTTCATCTCCATTAATAAGTTCGCCCTCATGATTTGCAAAGCCGTTGTCTGAATATTCTTGCTCACTAGTCATTGTGTCAGTGAGAGATGCAATGACTTGCAGAAATAGGAGCAAATTTACTCTGTTTTCTCTGTTCCAGCTACTTATCACAATCTAATGTATCGATATAATATTGAAATTTGTTATTCTAGACTAAGTTTCCTCCGCAGTTTCCCATTTTCAATATTCTCTCCCGACGACCGCCCACTACAGCAAGGAGCTCCTCTTGAGAGGAATGGCGAAACATGTACCCCACGGATGAGCATTTCATAAAGTTAGGCTTTCGTATGATGAAAAGTTATGATGTGAGTGCTCCAATTTGCTCTGGTACTGCTACAGAAACAGTAGAATAATGATAATTTGGCTTAGGCCTAGTTCTAGCTGAGAGAGGGAGTGCTCTTCCCCATCCAGAATGGCACAGGAAGAGGAAAAGGATGAAATGAGGCATAAAATTCGAGATCTAGTCACAAATGCTCGTTAAATGTATCGTAATGATTGCTACAGATTAAATGGAAGTCAATTAAAAAACCCAACGACACGTCTTACCACGTTTTGCAAACTGGATTGAAAACAAGTGGAAATCAGTCGTTTATAGCCAGTTGAGAAAGGTAGGATGTATTTCCCTCTCTTAATCATAAGCAGTCTCATCATATTTGTAGCCAGTGAAAAGACATTCTTGCATTTCAGGTATGTGCTCTCCAAAAAAGTGATCTACTTTGGACCAGAAAGAGAAATCCAGCCTATTCACACCTCCCTCTTTCGTAATCAACCACAGCCGCACTGCAAGGAGAGCTTTCTGGTATATATTGAGTTGTGCTCTAGGCCTACTGCTCGTCAGATGGCTACGAACTATCGAAGGGCTGGGCATGGTGTGGGTCTTCCTCTCCGCAGTGTTGGCCGCTTCCGTCGTTGAAGATGAGATGGTCAAACGCAGTGGCCTCACTCCCATGAACATTGAAGCAACTCAAGAACTCAGACTTGCTTATAGATCACCTGAAGCCCAAGGCAAAGCAGAAAGATTGATGGACATTGTTGGAGCCATCACTCGAGGCAAGGGCATCACTGCTGGCACCAAACAAGTCTATTCGCGTATATCAGGATCAACTGTACGCAATCAGCGATCAATGAACACATTATTAGAAGCATCTAGTCCACAAGAACTGAATTTTATTCTTTGCTCAGTCAATGCAGCTGCACTGGTTGACGTAATACACGATTCCACTATGGATATGCTAACAACCAGGAGACTGATGGACCTTACCACCGTCAGCAGAGCTGTTTTAGTAGATGCATTGCAGAAAATAGGGATGCGATATAGGCCTAAAAGGCAAGAATGGGTGAGAGACATCATGATTGCTACCAGAGGGCTAGATCTGACATATTTAAAAGCCTATATAGACGACGGTGGTGATTATCACACAATGTACAAGCTGATGTACCACGACCTGCAGGGCAGTATCCAAGCTGCCATAGCTGAACATATATCTAGAGAGGGGAAAACTCTGGTTGCTGAGTATGCTCAAATATGTCCAGGAGCTTCAGGAGTGAATTTAAAAGTGCTAAGTGATATTGATGATACGCTGTTCAGTTCAGGAGGGTCATTTCCTGCTGGTGTGGATACCAGATTTCCACGTAAATGTTATTATCCGGGTGTACTTGCATTGTTTGCTGAATTAGATCGTAGCTTTGCTAAGAAGCATAGGCATACGTTGGCGGTGTTGAGAGAGGAAACGAGAGAGCTGGAATTTCCAGTCCTTGGAGGAGATCGTGGAGAAGGTCATGGAGGAAGTGTAGCAGCAGGTCTCCCTCCAAGATCGCCGAGTAAACCAGGAAGCAGTGCTGGTGGATTCAGTCGATCACCATCCCCAATGCAGACTAAACACTTTGCTAGTGCGCATCCTTCATTTACATCTGGACATCTGCATAATATCAATAATAATAATAATAAACTACAAGTAGCAGCAGCAGCAGTCCCTTCAGGAAATAGCAGCACACCTTCACCTTCAGAATCAACTGCTGGAGAAGACGACGATGCTGCTACTGCTACTGCTGTTGTTACAGGAGCTGCTGCTGCTGCTGCTGGTGGTGATTCTGGAAGGACATCTCCTCAAAAGAGCCCCTCGGGTGGATTCAAACTTCCTCCCATCCAAGTGAACTCACACAGCAGCGGAGAAGGCATAGCACCAGCACCAGCAGCACCGGTACAACAACAACTCGCAACAGCAGGAGTAGCAGACAGCGGGGCCAGTGGCCTCCTCTCCCGCCTGAGCACCCCAAGAGCCCCAGGCACCTGCACTCCCACTGGAGGCTCTCCTCGAGCAAGCATGGCCCCTGCTTGGGGAGGCCCCTGGCAAGAAGCCAATGCATCCATGGAACCTCACCAAGAAGGCAGCAACCTGGTCTTCTTATCTGCCCGCCCAGAAAGCTACAAAGGACTCACCGAATCTGAAGCCTACAGAAAATACTTCCAGCCCCTGGTCCAAAGAGGAGAGCTAGACACCTCCCCCACCATGTTGCTGGGTTCACTGGACTCTGGACCCAAGGCTATGTTTAAGATCATCAGAATGAAAGGAATGCGGTGGTGGAACTCTAGTGTAGCAGACATAAGATCAGCCAAGACTGTGTTGTATCAGACTCTTGGGGTCAAGAAGTTGAGTAGATTTAGGGAATATGCAGCAATTTTCCCTGAATGTTGTTTCATATTTGTAGGTGATAATGGGCAGGGTGATGTTATGGCTGCTGAGATATTGTCGGGGTCAATCAGGAAGAGTTACCCATTGGGAATGGGACGGAATACTACTACTACTACTGCTATTACTGCTGGTGATCAGGATAGTGTCACTACTACTACTACTAGTGGTCCTACATCTGGAGGTGGAGGAGGAGTAGATGTTGCACAACCCTCATTATCATTATCATCATCATCATCATCACTGCCATCCCCACTGTTGGCATCACTCATCCATCAAGTACGACCAATAGAAGAAACACTCTCCATCAAGAAGAAAATAAAACTTAAATCGAAATCCAGCGGAAATGCAACCTGGAAAGATAGAAGGATCACGTTCCACGAGACACACATAGGCATGGCAGTGTATGCCTATGAGAAGGACCTGCTCAGTCAAGAGTCTCTCCATAGAGTGGCAGTAGCTGCAGTGAATGATTTCCGTCGTATTTGGGGGAGGTATGGAGGGAGATATGCAGGAAGATATCTAGGCATGTCGTTGAATCAGTTGAATAATGATCTAATGAGGGCTAGTATCCTGTTACCTGAGCATTTGAAAGTGCCACCGTTGAGGATACCGGGATTGATGGGAGGTGGAGGTGGTGGAGGTGGAGGAGGGGAGAAGGATGATGATGAGGACGGTGGATGGAAATGGTTTACTAAAGCGAATGCGACGATGAAGATGCCTCCTTCACCCGCTAGAAGCGAGGCTGGGAGTGATGTGAGTGGATTTTTGGTGGAGAAGAGTTGGAAAGCAGGATGAGAGAGAAAAGAACAGGAAGAGGAGAAAAGGCTGAGGTGAATGTGTGGAGGAAGGAGGAGAGACGTTACACCCGTCCTTTTGAACGGTGGCCACAGATGGTAGAATGTACAGTATTTGATTGATTTAAAGTACATTGGACTTCTTTAAAACTTGTACATATGATCTTCGTCGTTGTTTAATTGAGTAGCGTCTTGTCTATTAAATAATATGAGAACCGATGCTTTGAAATGTGTGTAGAAGCTGAATAGTCTGAAAGACCATGTTTTGTGGGCGATCTGGGAGTGTCAAGTCTATTGATACGCTGTATAACGCACACATTCATTTGAATACTCTGATAACGCCTTTCTGCTTGAAGCATTCCCAGAATCCATTCTACCTCAAAGAAAAGGCCAGTCAACCTCTAAAAGCTTCCAATATTGAATCGACATGGACCAATAGCACGATAGACCAAGATAGAAATGCGTCCACTGAAGTAAGAGACAGCGAACGACAAATAATCCTGCAACTAGATGCCCGACGACCTCGAGCTGCTTGGCAAGAGTGCCAAAAATCACTTTTACAGCGGAATAGAGTCGCCCTACCCTCATCAACCACATGCGATAGACTAGTTATTGACCTATGCAACTCTCATTACATAAAGGAAGCATTCCAATCCTACTCAGAGTTCAAAAGAAGGGGGGAATCCAAGCAGACATGGCAACCAACTTACAGATTGTATCAAGCACTCATCTCTTCAGCCGGAAGAATTGGCGATATGCGAAGAGCATTAGAAGCCTTCCAAGATCTTAAATCTGATGGATTCAGGCCCAACAAACTCACATATTGTGGTATCATTAGCAACCTAGCCAAGCATAGGAAAAGAGGGCTCCGATATACAGAACTCGCCCATGAATTATGGCAGGAACTACGGCAAAATGGTGAAACCCTGGACGTAGCTGGTTACAACATTGGTATGAATGCCTGCATGGATGTAGGAAAGAAAAAGGAAGCTGTATTACTGCTAGAAGAAATGACAAAGAAGGGGTTACAACCAGACATTGTCTCCTACAATATTCATCTCAAACATGCCAGCCGCTCTGGCAAGGCATCATCCATGAATAGAATCTTCCAAAAGATGATTGGTTTAGGTCTAACCCCAACAAGTACCACATACAACACAATGATTGATGGATTTGTCCGCATGAAGGACATCAACTCCGCGAAGCAATGTGCCAACAAGGCCATTGAAGCTGGAGTTGGCCTGGATGTCTGGGGCTACTCCACTCTCATCAAGGGACTGATTGCAGCTGGTGATTTGAATGCAGCTGGACAGACTATCATAGATATGAGAGCAACAGGTATAGATCCCAGTGATATGACATTGTTTACTCTGGTCGATGGGTATGCGAAGAGAGGCGATATCAAAGCAGCGGAAGAGATGATTAAGAGAATGTTGGCAGTGGGCAATAATAATAATAAGAACAACAAGCTGGGTAATTATAATAATAATTACAACAATAATAGAGCAGCAGCAGCACCAGTGAGTGCATATAATGCATTACTGAGGGCTAAAATACGCTCTGGGGAAATAAACCCTCTAGATCTTGACGGTTCAGTATTCCTCCTTGAACAGATGGTGTCGTTGGGAATGAAGCCTAGAACGGACACTTACAACACCCTGATGGGATGTGCTATAGACTCTGATGACCCTTCCTTGGCCATACAGTTGCATACACACTTATGTCAGCAAGGACTGCGTCCAGATGGGGTTACATACACGATTCTGATCCAGGCACATGGGAGATCAAGGCAGCTGGAGAAGGCAGTGGCAACATTTGAAACGCTGTCAAAAGACAACTTGACCAAGCTTGATTTAACAGCGTATGCTGCCCTGGTTGATGCATTTGCTAGAGCAGGGGATATGGCTGGAGCTGAAAAGATGCTTCAGTCTACTATTGATTTTGCCGAAAGGATAGGCCAAACGCCCCCAATTGGAGCATTTGGTGCGGTAGCGACTGGATATGCAAGAGTGAAGCAAGCCGGCATGGTGATGGAAGTAATCAAGCGGTACCATGCAACAGGAGGAATTCCAGATTTCCAAATGTTGGACATGCTTGCTGATGTATCAGTTCGTACTGCAGAGTTCAAAATGGCCATGCAAGCAGTGAGAGCTCTTGAATTATTAGGAGCTGATATTGATAAGAACAAGTATAGAGAGATTATGGAGTTGAAGATTAGAGAGGCAGAAGAAAAGGAGAGGAATGCACCTCCGCCGGTGCCAAATAGACAAATGACAAGAATGGCGAGAGAGAAAAGAAGGGAACAACGGAGGAAGAATGTGTACATGGAGAGGTTCAAGTTTTGGTTGGGCTTGCCTAATACCTATTATGATGATGAGGAGGTTGAATTTGGGGAGGAGGAGGGATGAAGGGCGGTGACAGGGAAAAGACAGAGAAGGCGGGAAAGAGTAGCCATGTTTGTATACACATGTGTATGGCCATTCGTAATAATATGTACCATGGATCTTGGAGGCGCCCAAGACTGGGGGG
>Ga0209986_10000846_pt1 | contig 30051 bp, 31 predicted proteins | sample BlataG_FD_183168 | JGI IMG/M metagenome (GOLD analysis project Ga0209986, IMG submission 183168) | Deep subsurface microbial communities from Black Sea to uncover new lineages of life (NeLLi) - Black_00105 metaG (SPAdes) (version 2) | ecosystem: Environmental > Aquatic > Marine > Oceanic >...
TTAAGAATTAGATTGAAATCATATGATCATCGCATACTTGACCAGTCGGTGAAGTCTATTGTGGAAACAGCAAAACGGTTCGGTGCAAATTTATCCGGGCCAATCCCCCTTCCTACAGAACGCTCTTTGTATACAGTACTCCGTTCACCACATGTTGATAAAAAATCGCGTGAACAGTTTGAACTGAGAGTGCATAAACGGCTTATCGAATTAAAAGATGTCACGCCCGATATAATTGATGCCTTAAATAAACTTGAAATCCCGGCAGGCGTATATATCGAAGTAAAGGCAATGTAAGATGATCGGTCTCATTGGCAAAAAGATTGGAATGGCACAAATATTTCTGGAAAATGGCAATGTTACTCCGGTCAGTTTAATCAAAGCTGGTCCCTGTTCTGTTGTTCAGATTAAAGATGAAAAAAAAGACGGCTACAAAGCCATTCAGCTTGGCTTTGGCGAAAAAAAGAAAATTAACAAGTCTTTTTGTGGTCATCTCAAAAAAGCAAAGGTGAAATCTGTTGATCGACTTTTTGAAATCAGGACAAAAGATCTCAAAAAATATAATGTAGGCGACAAGTTAGATCTGTCAATATTCAACAACGGTGATAAGATCTCAGTTATCGGGTGGACAAAAGGTAGAGGCTTTGCTGGTGGTATGAAAAAATGGGGTTGGCATGGTGGACCTGCTTCACACGGATCAACAGCACACCGTAGAGTAGGGTCGATTGGTCCTGGCACTGCACCAGGAAGAATATGGAAGGGTAGAACAATGCCTGGTCGTTACGGTAGTGAAAGAGTAACGCTTAAAAATGTAAAAGTGGTTAAGATCGAAAAAGAAAAAAATATAGTGTATGTGAAAGGTGCAGTTCCTGGAGCCATAAATGGCTATCTTTTAATAATGAAAGAGGAATAATGGAAACAAAATTGTTCGATAAACAAGGTAAGGAAATTGGCAAGGCAAAACTTACTGATGAAATATTCAACCTTGAGGTTAACAAAACCTTGCTTTGGGAAAATACTACTGTGTTGTTAAAAAACAGACGGAAAGGACTTGCCAGTACGAAAAACAAAGCCGAAGTCAGAGGTGGCGGGAAAAAACCCTATCGGCAAAAAGGCATCGGCTGGGCGCGGGCCGGTACAATCCGTTCTCCTATATGGCGCGGTGGTGGAGTTGTTTTCGGTCCAAAACCACGCGACTACTCAGTGCGTATACCCAAGAAGAAAAAACTTAAAGCGCTTCTTTCCTCGTTGAGTGCCAAGGCAAAAGAAAATATGATATTTATTATTGAAGACCTTGATCTTGGGTCACCCAAAACGAAAAATTTAGCCGATATTTTAAAAAGTGCCAATTTAAATAACGTTAAAATATTAGTCGGTGTTGAAGAAATAGGTAAAAATTTGAAATTGGCGGGCCGTAATATACCATATGTTAGTCTAAAAAGGGTGGATGATATCAACTGTTTGGATGTGTTATCGGTTGACTATATTTTAATAACAAAAAAAGGACTTGAAAAATTGGAGCAGAGATGTACTACGAAAAAATCATAAAGAGAGCACTGATAACTGAAAAGGCAGCCCGCTTAAAAGAAATGAATGTATATCAGTTTGAAGTAATGAAACAAGCAAATAAACATCAAATTAAAAAAGCGGTTGAAAAACTGTTTGGTGTTAAAGTTATAGATATTAAGACATCGAATTTACCAGCTAAGCCAAGAAGATTAGGACGCTCAACAGGTTATAAGTCAGGTTATAAAAAGGCCTCGATTACTCTCAAAAAAGGGCAAAAAATTGAAATAGTAGAGGGCGTATAAATGGCTATAAAAAAATTTCGTCCAACAACACCATCAAGAAGATATTATACAGTAAATAAATCTGCGACGACAAAAAACAAACCGGAAAAGTCCCTGATATTTTCTAAGAATAGATCTGGTGGAAGAAATAATATGGGCAGAATCACTGCCCGGCATCGTGGCGGTGGTCATCACAAAATTATAAGGATAATCGATTTCGGAAGAAATAAAGATAATATACCGGCAACAGTAAAGGCTATTGAATACGACCCAAATCGTAGTGCTTTAATTGCTTTAGTCGCTTATGCGGATGGTGAAAAACGCTATATATTGTGTCCAGAAGGACTCAATATAGGTAATAAAGTAACATCGGGCGAGGATGCACCAATTCATTTAGGGAATTGTCTTTCTTTAAAAAGTATCCCGCTGGGTGTTGAGATCCACAATATAGAATTATCTATAAATAAGGGTGGTGAATTGGTAAGAAGTGCCGGTCTTTCCAGTCAGATATTAGCCAAAGAAGGAAAATATGCCCATATAAAATTACCTTCAGGCGAGATGCGTTTGATCGATTTGAGATGCCGCGCCACTATTGGCAAGGTTTCCAACGCACTCCATTCGAGTGTAATTTATGGTAAGGCGGGAAGAACACGACATAAAGGAATAAGACCTTATGTAAGAGGTGTTGCCATGAATCCAGTTGATCATCCAATGGGTGGCGGCGAGGGAAAATCACACGGTGGTCGACACCCTACATCACCTTGGGGATGGCTTACCAAAGGGAAGAAAACCAGAAAAATTCATAAAGCGTCAGATAAATTCATCTTAAAAAGGAGAAAATAATGGCGAGATCATTGAAAAAAGGTCCATATATTGATGCGAAATTAATGAAAAAAGTAACTAAATTAATCGATTCCGGAGAGAAGAAGATAATAAAAACATGGGCAAGAAATTCAATGATTCCTCCAGAATTCATTGGGCTCACAATTGCTGTCCACAATGGTAATCGTTTTATTCCGGTTTATATTACAGAAAGAATGGTTGGCCACAAACTTGGTGAATTCTCTCCAACCCGAACTTTTCGCGCGCATTCAGGAACCAGAAAAGAAGAAAAAAAACAGCGAGGATTTGAAAAATGATTGCAAGATCGGTAAAGCGCTACGAACGGGTAGCGCCGAGGAAAATAAAAAGGATGTTAGATGTTATAAGGGGAAAAAGTGCCATGGAAGCAAGGGCTTTATTGCAATTCAACCATTCAAGATCTAAAATTCCAATTTTAAAAACTCTAAACTCTGCAATTGCAAATTTTAAAAACAAAGTTGGGACTGTTCGGATCGAAGATAAAGATCTATTCGTAAAAGAGGCAAGAGTCGATGCAGGTCCTACCATGAAAAGATGGCGTGCTGGATTTCGCGGCACCGCAGATGCGATTAAAAGAAGAACCAGCCACATAACATTAGTGATTGATTCTTATAAACCGTTACAGGAGGAAAAAGGAGGCTAATGGGACAAAAAACACACCCCATAGGATTTAGACTGGGTATAAGTAAAGACTGGAAATCAAAGTGGTTTGATGAAAAAAATTATAGTAAACTTATTGCCGAAGACCATACAATACGCCGTTATCTAAACCAGCGTCTTTCTGATGCGATGGTGGCTGACATTATTATCAGGAGATTATCAAATCGAGTAATCATTGCAATTCATACAGCCCAACCTGGTAAGGTTATTGGAAAAGGCGGCGAGGAGATCAAAAAACTGCGTGAGGAGATTAAAACCATAATAGACAAGGATATCACAATAAATATCGAAGAAATAAGGATGCCCGAACTCAATGCTCTTTTAGTTGCACAAAATATAACAAGGCAAATCACTCAAAGGATATCTCATCGTCGGGCAATGAAAAGAGCACTTATTTCATCAATGAGGATCGGTGCCAAAGGGATAAAAGTAATCTGTAGTGGTAGGCTTGGTGGAGCAGAAATAGCCCGTACTGAATCGCAACATGAGGGCAAAGTACCTTCACAAACACTTTTTGCAGACATAGACTATGCCTGTGCAACTGCCTTTACAATCTATGGTACGGTAGGTGTTAAGGTCTGGATTTACAAAGGGACTCTAAAGTAATGTTAGAACCAAAAAAGGTAAAATACCGGAAGCAACAAAGAGGTCGCATGAAAGGCAAGGCGACCCGGGGGAATACAATTGCATTTGGTGATTATGGCCTCGTTGCTGTAGAACCAGCATGGATAACAGCTCGGCAAATAGAAGCATCAAGAGTTGCTATTGCTCACTCTATGAAAAAAGGTGGCAAAATGTGGGTACGAATCTTTCCTGATAAGCCGGTTACAAAAAAACCTGCAGAAACAAGAATGGGAAAAGGTAAGGGTGCACCAGAATTTTGGGTATGTGTTGTTAAACCCGGGCGAATAATATTTGAACTTGAAGGCGTAACTGAAAATGAAGCTCGACATCTCTTGAGATTAGCAACAAATAAATTGCCGATAAAAACAAAATTCACTAAACGGGAACCGGGAATTAAATATGAAGGTTTTTGAACTTAGAGAAAAATCTAAAGAAGAACTCGCCGATCTCCTCAATGGTATATATAAAGAGATATTTAACTTAAGATTACGGCGCGGCGCCCAGGAATTGCCGAATCCATTAAGATTACGAACACTGCGCCGTGATATTGCACGTATCAAAACAATATTAAGGGAAGATGACCTGGATATAAAAAAGCTTCTCGACCCAAAAAAATCAAAGCATAAGTCAAAGAGAGGAGAATGATATGCGCAGAAGGAAAATTGGGGTGATAATTAGTGATAAAGCACAAAAGACTGTGGTTGTGAAAATAACTAATTACGTGAAACATCGTTTATATAAAAAATATATCAGGAAAATTACTAAGGTCTATGCGCATGACGAAAAAGATGAGTACAAAATTGGTGAAAAGGTAATGATTGAAGCAACAAAACCGCTTTCAAAATCAAAACACTGGCGTGTAATAAGGAAGATGACGTGATTCAAATATATTCGAGATTAAAGGTTTGTGATAACACTGGCGCTAGAATAGCCATGTGTATAAGGGTAAGTGGTGGCTCAGGGAGACGATATGGACACATAGGTGATATTATCAATGTAGCGATTAAAGATGCCTTACCCAATGCACCAGTTAAAAAAGGCGACAAAGAAAAAGCGGTCATCGTAAGAACAAAAAAGGAATGCCGAAGACGTGATGGTTCGTATGTTAGATTTGATGACAATGCATGTGTCCTGATCAACGAGCAGAAAGAGCCCAAAGGAACCAGAGTATTTGGCCCGGTGGCACGCGAATTACGAGAAAAGGGATTTACCAAAATAATGTCTTTGGCAAGTGAGGTAGTTTAATGAACAAATACCTAAATAATGGAGTAGAGCCTTTAGGCTCGTAACAAAATGAAAAAGCAATTAAAGGAAAAAAATAGGGTGAAATTCCATATTAAAAAGGACGATCTGATTGAGGTCAATACCGGTGTAGAAAAGGGAAGAAGAGGTAGAATTCTTGAAATAATTCCCGAAAAGAATCAGGCAATTATCGAAGGAATTAATCTCGTTAAAAAACATCAACGCGCTCGCTCGCAGACCAAACCTTCAGGAATAGTTACAGTACCTGCACCAATACATATTTCTAATCTCGTATTAATCTGTTCAAAATGCGGGAAGAAAACAAAGATAAAAAGAGACAAAATTGAAGATAGAAGAGTAAGAATTTGTAAAGAATGTGGAGAGATAATTGAATAAAAAGAGCAAAACAGCTTACAAACCGAGATTAAAACTATATTATAACCAGACACTGAGAAAAACGTTAATGAAGCAGTTGGGATATAAAAATATTTATCAGGTACCCGAATTAAAGAAGATAATTATCAATGTCGGTCTTGGCGCAGCAGTAAGTGACCAGAAGATACTGGGAATTGTGAAAGCAGATCTGGCAAAAATAACTGGCCAGGCTCCTCTTCCTACAAAGGCAAAAAGACCAATATCGAATTTTAAAATCCGAAAAGGTATGGTTATCGGTATGAAAATTACTTTAAGAGGTGCATGGATGTATGAATTCTTTGATCGATTTGTGAATGTTGCAGCACCAAGAATAAGGGACTTCCGCGGTTTTTCGAGAGACTCATTTGATGGTAGAGGTTGTTACAATTTAGGCTTAACTGAACAGACAATTTTCCCGGAAATCGAATACGACAAGGTTAAAAAAATATTTGGTATGGATATTGCCATTGTCACAACCGCAAGAAATGATGAAGATGCCATGGCTTTACTTGAAGGCATGGGCATACCGTTCACGAGGAAAAAATGATAAGAATCTGTTTGAATCCATATCAACCCTGTGGAATATTTATGTTTTTTATTCCACGGGGTCAATATCCGTTTGCATCTCTGTTTTGGAACACAACAAAAGGAGATAAATGGCAAAATTATGTTTGATAAACAAGGCTAAAAGACCTCCCAAATATTCAACGAGAAAGTATAATCGTTGTTTCAGATGCGGTAGGGCAAGAGCGTATTACCGCAAATTCGGCCTGTGCCGCATATGCCTGCGTGAACTCGCATTAAAAGGCGAAATACCGGGTTTAAGAAAAGCAACCTGGTAAGTTCTTCGTTGGCACTCGGATAAATTCTAAATCCTAATATCTAAATCCGAAACAAATTCGAATATTTAAATTCATCCTCGCCCGTCACAGACGAGCGGGATTCAAAACTCTTGAATCTATAGATACTTTATTTATAATATATATATGCAACAAATTAATTTACCTTTATTTGAAATGAGCGCCTGTGAATTTAGGATATTGGCATTCCATAGTGGTACATATGATTTCTGGAATGCCCAGAAGAAGATATATACACACTAGAAGATAGTGAACCAGTGTAAAATTTCGCAAAAAACGCCCCATAACATAAACGAATATTTGAATTGTAAGGAAAAAAATAATATAACACTAATCAAAATTATTTGATTTTTGAACATTTGAATTTAGAATTTTGATATTGTTTAGTATTTAGGATTTCCTCCACCAAAGGTGGAGGTTTGGCGGATTAAATCTCTCTTCTTCCTTCCAATGCCCTGGTGAGGGTTGTAATATCAGCAAGATCCAGGTCACTACCCATGGGTAATCCCCGGGCAATCCTTGTTACCTTAATACCCAAAGGTTTAAGTAGTTTTGCAATATAGATTGCAGTAAGATCACCTTCAGTTGTAGGATTTGTTGCAATAATTACTTCATCAATTTTTTGTGGATTTATTCTCTCAAGCAATGCCTGAATTCTTAAGTCATCCGGACCCACATTATCAATCGGCGATATCACACCGTGCAGAATATGATAAAGACCTCTATATTCACCCGTTCTCTCAATAACCATCACATCAGAAGGTTGTTCCACAACGCAGATACATTCTTTATCCCGGGACACATTCTCACAAATCTCGCAGGGATCATGTTCTGCTAAATTACGGCATATCGAGCATTCATTAAGATGCAAGCGCGCTCGCGTAATTGCATCAGTCAATTCCTGCACCTTTGCCTTATCCATTTTTTGTAGGTAAAAAGCAAGGCGCTGAGCCGTTTTTCTACCGATACCAGGCAGCCATTGAAGTCTCTCAATTAAATCAGTAAGCAACGACATAGTCTATTTTAGCGATAAATATTGATAAGTCAACCGGGAAGAGATAGACAATATTAGATATTCGATGATCGATCAAATATCTGGATGAAAAAAGTTGCCGACCCAGCTCTTTTAACAAAAGGGCGGGACTATCTACGATACTTTTTTATGCCTTCCTCATAAAGATCGCCGCCGTGTGCATCATTGGCAACAATAACAGGAAAATCCTCAACCTCAAGTTCTCGTATCGCCTCAGGTCCTAAATCTTCATATGCGATTATCTTGACCTTCCTAATATTCTTCGCAATTAATGCTGCAGCACCACCAGTAGCCGCAAAATAAACACCCTTAAATTTCTTCATAGCCTCACGTACTTCTTTTGAGCGAACGCCTTTGCCAATCATGCCTTTTAACCCCATTTCTAATAATAATGGTGTATAGGGATCCATTCTTCCTGAGGTTGTTGGCCCGGCTGGTCCGATTACATACCCTTCTTTTGCTGGCGCCGGCCCAACATAATATATTATCTGTCCCTTAACATCTATTGGTAGAGGCTCACCTTTTGTAGCAAGATCATACAGTCGTTTATGTGCCGAATCTCTGCCTGTAAGTATTTTGCCGGTTATGAGAACACTGTCTCCTATTTTCAATTTCATAATATCTTCATCAGTTAAAGGCGTTTTTATCCTAATTGGTTCAGCCATAATTCCTCCTTCATATAAATAACTTAATAACTTTCCACTTCCTACTTCTCACTTCCCACTTATATAGTTGCTGTCTTGTGCCTTGCTGCGTGACAGTTTGTATTTACGGCAACCGGCAAGGACGCGATATGTCTGGGATGAACCTCAATAAATACATCAAGTGCGGTTGTCCTGCCGCCAAGTCCCATTGGTCCAATTCCCAGGTTATTGATTTTCTCAAGAAGTTCTCTTTCAACATCAGCATAGAACGGGTCAGAATTTCTCTGTCCGATATCTCTCAAGAGTGCCTTTTTCGCAAGATATGCGACATATTCAAATGTGCCGCCAATGCCTACACCAACAACAGTTGGTGGACATGGGTTAGAACTTGAGCGGATCACACGGTCAATTACAAAATTTTTAACTCCTTCTATACCGTCGGCCGGCTTCATCATCTTAACCTCACTCATATTTTCGCTACCACCACCTTTTGGCGCCACAGTAATCTTTATCTTATCTCCTGAAACGATCCTGGTATGAACAATCGCTGGAGTATTATCTCCGGTATTCTTTCCTTTTACAGGATCGGAAACGATCGATTTCCTTAAATATCCATCAGTATAGCCCTTTCTCACACCATCATTGATCGCATTAATTATATTCCCTTTAACATATACATCCTCGCCCAATTCCAAGAATACTACGGCAAATCCGCAGTCCTGACAGATCGGTATTTTTTCAGTCTTTGCAATCTCTGCATTCTTCAATAATTGATTTAATATATCCTTGCCAGTTTCTGACTCTTCTTTTGCCAAAGCTTGCTTCAGTGCGTTAATTACATCTTCGCCCAGAAAGTAGTTGGCATCCATGCACAGATGGGCTACTGTATCAACAATTGTGCTATAATCAACTTCCCTCATCTAACCTCCTTTTACCTTACGGCAAAACACGGATTTCTCCGTATCCCCTTGTCTCCCAGTCTCCCTGTCTTTATAATTCCTGCATCCAAATCTCCGAACCATCATTTTGTCGGGTTGAGTACATAAATAACAGTATTATCAGGAAGCGTATCTTTTTTAATCTCAACTTCGCCATCCACTTTATTGACTTCCTTATCTTTTACGAATTCTTCAACTGGTGCTATTGGAAATTCGCATTTATCTGTTTTGAAATGCATCGGTATTACAACTTTTGGTTTTAATACATTAATAATATTATCGGCAACTTTTGAATCTATGGTGAAGTAACCACCAACCGGGACCAATAAGACATCGACATTACCGACATTACTAACTTCTTCACCAGTAAGACCATGTCCAAGGTCTCCAAGATGAACAACATTAATATCATCTATAAGCATATTAAAGATGGTATTTTCTCCTCTTTCTTTGCCGCTGCTTGTGTCGTGATAAACATCAACACCAGAGATCTTAATACCCTTTATCTCCTGTGTTTTTGAACCCCGTACAAAAGAAGGGGTTCCATTTATATTCGTTTCGTTGTGGTCATCATGTTCATGGGATATTGTCACAATATCAGCTTCTTCATTTATCCGGTCATATTTAATACCACCATTAAAGCAACCGGGTTTATAAGGATCGGTAATGATCCTGACTCCTTTATCTGATGTTATCAGAAAGGATGAATGCCCCAAAAATTTTATCTTCATAATAACTCCTTTCCCAGAGATCAGGTCTCAAGGGTGTGTTGCCCAAAGAAATACGTTGTCATTACGAACTCTGCTCGTTATCTTTTAAATAAACAGGGTATGGCAATCTCATTATATTTTCTGAGATTACTTCCCTTCGACAAGCTCAGGGCAAGCTGTTCACTCCTCATAATGACGTCTTTAGGATGGTCATGTCTTTAAACAAATTGGGACAACACGCTCTTGAAACCTGACCCAACTATTTTTTCTTAATTTTGAACAGGCACAGCACAATACCACCAAAAAGGATCAGCACCGCAACCCCAAACATTATCCATGCAGAAATTGGCATTACTTTCTCCCTTTCTTTTTGTAAAGGATAATAGCGACTACAATAAATATAATCAAAATCAACCAACCACCCAGGAATTCAGCAAGACGAGAATACCCACCATAGGATGTGCTAACACGATCGACAATGCTCGTGATAAACAGAAAACCAACAACAATAGGTGTTAAGTACTTGACACAGAAATCCCACCAGGGTCCGATCGTGAAATCAGATTTACTGTTCGCATATTCTCTCATTTCTCTGTAATTATAAAAGTACCCAATGGCAATACACTGTAATATACCAACAACAAGCAGTCCATAGTTATTCATAAAATAATCAACAATATCGAGCCAGTACAAACCACCTTTTGTCGTAAAAACAATGCCGATCAAAAGAGCGATGATGCCAAAACCAATGTTCGCATGAATACGTTTTACCTTAAATTTATGAATCACTGAAGCGGCACCAGCTTCAACCAGTGAAAAAGCAGAATCAATACCCAGGGTGAGAAGCATCAGGAAAAATAGAATACCGAAAATGCTCGCCCCAACCGGTAATAAACTTATTATTGTAGGATAAGTAACAAATGCAAGATGCGGCCCTGATTTTACCACCTCACTCACCGGCAAACCAGTCTGTTGAGCATAGTATCCAAGGACTGAAAATACCGCGATACCACCAACAAAAGACGTTGCGTTATTGGCAAAGCTCACAATGAATGCATTGTTCACAATATCGGATTCCTTTTTCAGAAAACTGGCATAGGTGATTTGAACACCAAAGCCGATAGTGAGCGAAAAGAAGACCTGAGAATACGCTGCAAGCCATACCTTATAGTTTAGTAACGCACTGAATTGAGGTGTGAGATAGAATTTCAAACCTTCAAGTGCGCCGGGAAGTGTTACTCCTCTGACAACAAGTACTATCAAGATAATCCATGGGATGATTACCGTGTAGTAGACGACTTTGCCAACGGTTTTCGGACCCTTCCAAATAGCGGCAATGACAAAAATCCAGGTCAGAACCAAACCCAGAACTATCATCCACTGGACGCCTCCAATCTGCATAGGAGATTCTGAAATCTTCAGGAACTGATTAAAGAAAAATGCCTGAGTATCCTGCCCCCATGCAAGATTAAAGGAATAACCGAGATAATTAAAGCACCATCCCATAATAACAGCATAGTACGTGACAATACCAAAACCAATGAGCAGGGCAAACCAACCGAGTACTTCAAAACCCTTCTTGATATGACCTAGCGCAGCTGGCGCCGGTTTGGCGAATTTGTGTCCGAGGGAAAACTCAAGAACCATTAATGGGATACCTGTTGTAAGAAGTGCAATGAGATAGGGTATTAAGAAAGCCCCGCCGCCGTTTTCATAGCACACATAGGGAAAACGCCAGATATTGCCCAGACCTATGGCTGAACCTATTGATGCTAAGATAAATGAAGTCCTACTTTCCCAAATATCTCGCATGGGCAATTATATCCAGCCTTATGTAGGTGTCAACCCCGCATCTTGTTCGGCATAAGTATGCAGATAAACCACTATTTATTCTTGGGGTTATACAGAATGCGTAATCAATGCGTACACATTAAGCAAAACAAGGTGCGGGGTTATCCCTTAGGTAATAGTACCTGACCTTCAAAAGTCACAACACCCTGGCCACCAAATGAAACCTTTAGTATCTGATTTTTATAAGTATAGACATGAGTATAGACGATACCAGGCCTCTTCATAAAACAACCCTGTTCCATGACCATTCGAGTCATTTCTTCAATTGAAACAATGCGGTTCTGGACTAAATAGCAACCTAATGAAGCACTTCCTACACCTGACACCGGGTCTTCATTTATACCGATGGCCGGAGCAAAATGCCGTATATGGGCTGTATTATCCTTATCCATTGTATCAAGACAATAAACAACAACTTCTGTTAAATGAAACCGATCACAATAATCTTTCATTAAGTGGAAATTTGGCTCAATATTTAAAAGAAAATTGCACGATTTTACTGGAACAATTATATTACTACATCCTGACAATGCAACAACCCCTATCGGATGCGCAGCATCTAATATATCAATCGGTGAAATGCCAAGAAATGTCGCTATTGACTTCACCTCAAGTGGCATACTTATAAACTGTGGCATCGGCAATGAAACAGTAACCCTTTCAATTTTCTTATCCTTCACTCGTAGTTCAATATGTTGAATGCCGGTTTTTGTCTTCTGCCTGACCAGGGTAATTGGTTCAGTAAAATTAATTAAACCCTCAGGTTCCAGCGCATGATATGCTGCTATTGTTCCGTGCCCGGAAAAATTTATCTCTTCAGATTGGCTGAAAAAGCGGAGATGAATATCAGAACTTTCTGTTCTCGGGAAGACAAAAACAGTATCTGAGACTGGGTTTAATTCGCTTGCTAATATTTGAAGCCTTTTCTCATCTTGTGGTTCATCAATGCTAATTACTACCCACGCTGGATTTCCAGCGTACGGATCATTGGTAAAAGTACTAATCCGTCTCGCGTTCAACCAACACATATTTGTCCTCTCCCTTATCAAGACAACCTCAACTTCGTTCGGTTATTTGTTGATTCAAACGGGTAATCGCAATTGGATTGAAATTCCAATACTTTAAAAACAAATCTCATTCTCAGATTTGCCGAACCGTCACGTTTTATTGTTTTACTCACTATTACATTATATCAAACAAATAATAATTGTCAACATTTCATTCTTGCCCTTTATCACCTTCTCTGAACCTTTTTACCCCGCACCTTTTCTGGCGAGTGAATAAAATCTAACCGATACATTCCCGTACATGGAGCGAGGCGTTTATGTCTAACGGAATTTAGAGATAAGTAAAGGTGCGGGGTTGACTATATCAATTTTTAGAATAAACTATTTTATGCAAGTCATTCTGCCAGAGATTAAGGAATTAATAGCCTCCAAGAAAAAACGTCCAATAAGAAAAGTAGTTTCATATTTTGAACCAGTTGACATTGCTGAGATATGGTCAGAACTAACCTTTGAAGAACAGCTAATATTATTTAACGCCTTAGATATAAAATTTGCTGCCGACATTTTTGAATCTTTAAAAGAAAACCAAATGATAGAAATCCTGAATACTGTATCGGGTGAAAAGAAAAAAGCTATTCTGAATGAAATGTCGCCCGATGATCGGACTGACCTTTTTGCTATCCTGCCCGATGAGGAAACTGAAAAGTTAATTCCCTTGCTCGATGAAGATGAGCAAAGAAGAACGCGGGAACTCCTTGCATACAAAGAAAATACTGCTGGTGGATTGATGACCACTGATTATATTACTGTTCCTGAAGATGTAAAAATTGGATATGTTTTTAGAGAATTAAGAATTAAAGCCAGGGATATAGATTTTATACAATATATATATGTCGTTGACAAAATGAACCGTTTACAGGGAACGATTCCATTAAAAGATCTATTAACAACAAACCCACAGAGGAAAGTTTCACGAATAATGGACACTCATATCATCAGTGTTCATCTGAATATGGATCAGGAAGATGTTGCCCATGTCTTTGAAAAATATGACGAGCCATCTTTACCGGTTTTAGACAGACTTGGTAGATTAAAAGGTGTGATCACAGTTGATGATGTCCTTGATGTTATAAAAGAAGAAGCGAGTGAAGATATTTACCGCTTTGGCGCTGCCGGGGGAACTGATGAGTATTTATCCGCAAGCCCGTTCAGGGTCGCTCAAAAGCGTGTTATCTGGCTAATCATTCTTGCCCTCGCGGGATTTATTTCTGGAAGTGTTCTTGAACACTTCTCATTCTTACTCTCAAGTATTGTTACCTTGAGTTTTTTCATACCTATATTAATGAATACAAGCGGCAGTGCTGGTACACAGGCTGCAACAGTAGTTGTAAGGGGCCTTGCTACTGGTGAAATCAAATTGAGCGATATCTGGCACGTCATCAAAAAAGAATTTTTAATCGGTATTTTAATGGGTGTTGTTGCCGGTGTAATAACTGCGCTTCGTGCAATTATTCTACAGGGTGATGTAATGCTTGGCTTCACCGTTGCCATTGCAATGATCACAGCAATCATAATTGCGACATCACTGGGTGGTATACTACCTATAATATTTAAAAAATTGGGTGTTGACCCCGCATTAATGTCCGGACCTCTAATTGCGACAATCCTCGATACAACGACGCTTCTAATATACTTTAATGTCACCATGTTACTCTTGTGGAGACTCCAATAAAAACATCTTTTATTGTAGTTTACACAACATTCCCGAATTTAAAAACAGCAAAGCGGATTATAAAAGGATTGATTAAAAATAGAATGGTTGCCTGCGGCAACATATTTAAACTATCGTCAATTTATATTTGGAAAGGCAAGATTGAACAAAATCCAGAATACGGTGCATTTATTAAAACAACAAAGAGAAATTATAAAAAGGTTGAAATTTATATAAAAAATAACCATCCTTATGAAGTACCAGAAATTATCTCATGGGAAATAGACAAAGGGCTAAATTCCTATCTAAAATGGATTGACAACGAAACCGATATATAACTACATTATGCAATATAAAAGCCTCAATCTTAATATTTAATCTATCTTATTCACACTTCTTTTGCTTAATTCATCTTAAACAAAGTTGGCAGCGATTATTCCCAGTGATAAAATTTAACACCTGTCTTTCTCGTTGTCATTGCGAGGGACAGCGTTCCGAAGCAATCTCATTATTTATCACAAACATCAGAGATTGCCACGCCTCTTGGCGGATTCAGAATGCAAATTTGGTTTTGGTCATCAACCATCAGAAACACTTTTTTGAATTGTAGGGCAAGGCTTTAGCCTTGCTTGCAAAAATAACGATGGCGCTGCAAAGTTAAAAGTACGGAAAGTCAATAATATTCTGATAGGCATAGGTTATTGTTACAGCAAAATTAACTGTGTCGATCGTATCTACATGTATCTTAACATAATAATAATCTTGGGTCTTTGCAATAACTAAGTCACCTGTTGAAATAACCACATAATCCTGTATCATAGGTCCTGGAGTAATTCTATAAATATCATCAAATCCATATTGACCAAGATTATCAAACCCTGTATTACGATCACCACCTCCATGTACTGGCGAGTTAAAAGAAACAGAATCATCAGGCGAACTACCCCAAAGGAATACAAACATATCAGCACCTCCACTTGTCATTGCTGAATCAGCCATAATAGTCGCATCAAAAAACCTGATCGCACAACTGTCGTCAACACCCGAAGTCATTTCAAACATAAGAGTTACTGTAAATTCTGGTCTTGGAGAAGCCTTAACAAATGGTACAGAATCATTATAATCCCCAACCTTATTATCAATATTGACCGTTCTTATCTGAATATAGTATCTTGAATCCTGACTCAAATTAGTAATTTCATAAGTATTATCTTCAATTGTACCAGGATTGGTCTTATTAAGATCCTCACCATTCTCGACCAGAAGTTCGCTTGAATCAGTCGATACATAGACATTATAACCCTGGAAATCTCCATGGTTTTCTATTGATGTATCTGCCGCCCAGGTCACAGTCACAGATGTCTCATGCATCACCACCATAGTTATCTCTGGTGAATCAATCATTACAGCACTGCCACCACAACCGATAATAAATATCACCACCAATACTATCGATACTATTAATATTTTTTTCATTTCATGCCTCCTTATCAGTATACCAACTCTGCCTTGATGATTATCTTCACATTTATTGTGCTGTCAATGGGTGGCACAGCAGAAACCTACGACCACCCATTGACATTATATCCTGATTAGAAATAAAAATTAAGCCCCCAATTTACATTGGTTAATCCCAAACCCAGAGAATTTTCAAGAATGTCAAGGTATCCTGGTGTATATTCATATTCTGTTTTAGTGGAAACCATGTAGTACGTGAAACCCATGTCGCCGCTTAAAGAGAAATGTTCGCTAAAGAAGTATTCCCCACCAAAACAAAATCCAATGCCCAGATTGCCGGATAAGGCATCCTCAATCAAACCTGAGGTTTGCTCATCTTCCACTCCATCGATCTCGCCACTTGCCATTCCAATGGTGTACAAAAAGCTCATCCCTAAATAAGGATGTATATCTTTCGTACCAAAAAGATATTTGAATCCAAAATGCGGCACAATAACAGTGGCACTCACTTTAAATTCTGTTGAATATGTGGTGTCCGGTGTTTGAGTAGTAGACTTCGTTGTAAATGAACCACTACCGAAATCCATCCCAAATTCAGGCACAAATCCACCAAACTTGGCCCCGAATGCAAACCCCTCAACAACTTTTCCTGGTCTTATTGATAACACAAAACCAGGATCAGCACTGGCAATCCCAATGCATAAGACTATTAGTCCTATCAAGTATTTATTACTCATTTTTTTCTCCTTTTTTATTTTGTCTCTGATTCTCAATTTTTGCATTTTTAACCTCCAAGGATAGAGATTAGAAACGTATTTACATACCTTATCTGCTTAAGTTATCACCTCCTTTTTTCAAATCAAACGTTTCTTTTTCAGATTGTACTTAGGTTTTCTTAAAAATCAAGAACCAATTTTCCTGAGTCCTCTCCACTTTTTGTAAAGCATTATCAATATTGTTTTTCTATAGCATCATGATTCTTGTCATTGCGAGCGAATCCCGCCAATGGGCGGGATTCGCGTGGCAATCTCAATATACTTCGAATGAGCAATATCATGTTTTTTTCAACGGTTTACTTTATTTAGGAGATTGCGCAGCTTGTTCCGAACGCAGTGAGGAATCCCGTTCCTCGCCCCGTTAAATAAACTTGCAGGAAAATATTTAGCCATTTCTGGAATCGCTATTTAACGGGGCGAGCAATGACAAATTAGTATTTCAAAAAAGTGGAGAGGACTCAGCCAATTTTCTAAAGGCCCAATTGTTTTTTATTTCAATTTCTTAAGTCCCTTCTCAAAATCCTGCGTATTCATATTAACCAGTTTTATTGATGATAAAAAATCTAAAAATCCCGAGATGTCTAAACTCAAATAATGATCCTCAATCCGGTACTTGCCAGGCAGATCATAAAAATATGCACCACTGCCCAATGCATCTTCAAGTTTGGCAATATTTCTGCCTATTATCTTTTTAATGAAATCTACTTCAGGCATCGGAAATCTTCCATCTGTTATCTGATATCTGTTCAATACGAGCATCTTCCCCTCAACATCCATTGCATCAATCCCCTGTTCATGCAAACTGTCAGCAATAATAAATCCATATAAATTACCAAATAAGTGTAAGATTAATGTATTAGTACCATCAAATGCTGAAGGGAATTCCTTTATATCCATTTTTGGAAAAATTCTTTTCTTTAATACCGGGGCGAGAAGATAATTATAGTTCCCAGCACCCTTACCTTCAAACACCTTTGCAACTGCTGGCGCATTACCTATAAAAGTTGCATATACCTTCTTTTCTTTTTCTACAATCTGAGCAGTTTCCCAGCAATGTCCGCCAAGTATAAATCTTTTTTTCAAATGATAAATCCTGCCGATTAATCTGCCGGTACCAACATTATGCACATCATATTCACCAAATGAAACTTCTGCAATATTAGAATGGATTTTTCCCCACTCTATCTTCTTCTCCAAATTATAAGAATCAAAATAGATCCCGGGTCGGGCTTCCTTAATTTTGGTGTCATCAATAAGCTCTTTAAATACAATCTTGACCTGTTCTTCAGTATAGACCGGAACTAAAATACTGTAAATACTTTTCAATGTTGTGCCAATACGTCGGCGCTGATATAAATAGGAATATATCTGCTGGGGTATCACTGATAAGGACGGTTGATACCGCTTCTCAAATAATTTACCCTTTATTGCGCAGTCAAAAAAAGTCTCAAACAAAATCTTTTCCCATTCATTTGTGTATACACAAACTGCAAAGAGTTTATTTGTCCGACGATTTCCCCTGCCGATCCTTTGGAGTAAGGATGAAATATTGAATGGTGGACGGAAAAGAACAATACAGTCAACATCACCAATATCAATCCCCAACTCCAATGTTGATGTAGCACAGAGTATAGCCCTATCACTATTATTCATCTGTTTTTCCACTTCTTCACGCCGTTGTTTTTGTAAACTGGCATGGTGAACTAATATTGCATCTTGAAAAGGTGGATAGTTAAATTCCTGAGAAAAGCGTTCTGCCAGACTTCGGGCATTAAAGAAAACTAAAATCTTTTTCAGTCCTTGCTGGGCTGTAATTTCGAAAAACTTTTGTACAAAATTCTTATTTGGTATTAATAAATACTCAATCTCGCGCGTCGATTTCAAAAAGCAAACCTTTGCATTAGGGAAGTATCGGGAACCGATATCCAGATCGTCGATTGTTGCAGAAAGCGCACAGTATTGAAGTTTATCATTTATTCTTCGTAACCGCCTCAAGAGAATTCTCAGCTGATCACCTCGCGGTGTATTATCAAGAAGGTGAATTTCATCGAGCACTACAGTTTTAAGATTTAAAAAAATCTTCGGATGACGGGTCAGGAGTGAATCGAATGACTCTGGAGTTGTTAAGAGAACATTAGGAAGTTTTTCATAATCAAGCCCTGGTCTGTCGCCTGTTTTCCGACCAAGACTAACACCACAATAAGTAACGGGGTCAACTAATCTTCTGTACAAATCATTTACCAGTGCCCTTGTCGGTGATATATAAAGGATTTTTAAACTTGCCGAGTCTGCATTAAAGCTACCTTTTTCAATCAGATTTTCAATAAGCGGTGCAATAACTGCCTCGGTCTTGCCGCTCGCCGCAGGTGATATCACCACAACGTTTTCATGACTTAAAATATGGGGAATAGTCAATTCCTGAATCGGCAAAAAATTGCCAAAACGGCTGAAAAAAGGAATCCAGGTTCTTGTTAATCGATTTTTAATATCTTTAGAATTCATATTTCGTTGAGAAGGCAGAATCTGCTAATACTAAATATTACCTCTTTGCCATTCTTCTATAAGAATAAATCCAAACACTGCACAGCATTATGGTTCCATATTATACCTTATTATACCTTTTTCTCATTTTTTTGGCTTCTATGTCCCCTTTGTGAGCCCTTTAGCGTCTTTGTGGCGTGTTTGGCGTGTTTCGGGCATACCATTAATTTTTCGTACTTCACAGGTTTGAAATTGTCAGAAACTTCATCAGCGTCTTGAGCATCGGATTTTTATCTCTAATATCTGTAATGAGCTGTTGGAAATTGTGTTGCCGTACATTTATAACTTTGTGCAGTTCATTCGCATTGTCAGGAAGACCATATTTCATGATATCCTTGTTTGCGCTTCGCGCCGCAAGCACAATCCACTCTTCCAAACGCGGGCATAACATTATTAGCTGATTATCAGTCTTGCTATTAAAGTACAGCTTTATCTCATCTTTTGTATCTATAAGTTCGAGAGTCTCGATATAGGAAGGCTGGGCACTCTTTGGGTCTTCATCAACTAATCCTATGGCATTGCTTGTCTTTTTCAGTCTATTACATACATTCCCTTTGCCGTACGAATGAATCACCTGTTTCTTAGAAATGCCAAGTGTACAAAGCAGTGCCTTATCAGAATTGCACTCCACATAGTACATTAATTTCCCTCTATGTAATTGTCCAGGTTGAAAAAGACGCTGCTGTTAAGATCTATTATCTCTGAGATTTCGTTTTCTTTAATAGGTCTCACTTTAGTTTGATAATCCTTGAGATAGGTTATAAATACTGCAACTTTGTCTTTTGGTGTTTTTTCCAAAATTGGTAAAAGAAAATAAGGATTATGAGTAGAAATGAAATATTGATTGTTCTTATCAACAGCAATTCGCTCAGCAAGGAATTTTGTATGATACGGAAAGGCATGTGCTTCAGGCTCTTCAAAAATGATTATTGAATCTTTGTTGGTTTCAATAGCAGCAAGATGGAATATCAACCTCTGCAGCGTATCTGAGAGCAGTGAATAAGGGTAAGATATAATAATCTCATCAACTTGCTTTTGTACTTCTATTTTCCATTCCTGTGGTTTTAGAACAACCCGCAGATCATATTCACCAAGTAAATCAGCAACTAATTTCTTCACGGCTTTGTTCGTCAGAAGAATCTGCATGAGATTATGACCGTGAGGTGGCAGTAAATATCCAGGTTCTCTTTGCGCAAAAGTCTGTACAATTGTAAACTTGTACAATTTGAAAGGTGAAAACCTTTTAGAAATGCCTGATGAACCCTTACCATTATAGTTATAGCTAAAATTGAAATGGAATACTTTCTTCTCCTTATCTCCACCAAATCCTTTAAAATCATTATCTTCAAATATTAATTCAAATCGCACATCATCAGCAGATATTTCAACTTTTTCACTTATGTCATTATCATAAAAGAGATTGGTCATATCTGAAAATCGAACAAAACTCCTTAATCCATGGTCTTCTATACCATAGGGGAAAGAAAAAATGCCGAGACTCTCAAGAATATTCGACTTTCCTGTATTCGGTTTACCGATAAAGATATTTATCTTCTTACAATCCATGGTTAGATGTTTTATTGATTTGAAATTTTTTATTTCATAGTTGCTAATCATGATTGACCTCCTTACTTCAATAATAGATAACTATAACCATTTTTCGATATCTTTCAACAGCATTAATAGCCCTTTTGGACCATGATATTTGCTTAATCACAACCAGCAGCATTTGCAAAAGCAGTGATTACTTTAAGATACTCATCTCGCCAGGTTCGTTTGAATTCAGTATTTTGTGATTCAACTTTCTCCTTCACATCACCGCCATATCAACGATTTAATTATATTATAATCCAAATCCTTGATGTTTATCTTATCGCCATCTTCGAATTCAACTTCACCTTCGGTGATTTTCAAGATAATCGTCACCTGCCTGTGCGTGCTCACACGCAGACAGGTCTTTTGTTATTGCGAGAATCTTATCAACAAGATCATTCAGTGAATGGTCTCTGCTCAACTTCATTTGTTAGTATTTTTGATAAAACCAATTTTATGTTTTGGTTTTTCTGGTAGAGCCAGTAGTCTTCTCAAAATTTCAAATATCCGTTTAATTTGCTGGTCATGTTCTTGAATCTTCCGTAGTATGTCCTTGTGAGTTGTTAATACTTGTCTTAATTTTACAAATGCTCGCATTATCTGAATATTGACCTGAATTGCTCTTTTGCTCCTTAGTACACTTGAAAGCATGGCTACACCTTCCTGAGTAAAAACATAAGGCCTGTATCTTAATCCCATTTTGTCACCGGAATTGGAGGTCACAAATTGTGACCTCCAATCTTCAAACTCCTTTTTGCTCAATTGAAACATAAAATCCCCTGGAAACCGCTCAATATTCCTTTTTACTGCCTGTTTGAGCACCTTTGTCGCTACTCCATAAAGTTTTGCCAAGTCCCTGTCAAGCATTATTTTTTGGTCTCTTATTAATAGTATTTTGTTTTCTATAACTTCTTGAGGTATTTTAGAAGTCCGATACGATTGCGTATCGGCAGTTGCTTCTGGCAACTTACTTCTAACGGGGTTAATCTGGCGTTGATCTTCTTTGACCCGTCTGCGAGCGGACTCGCTCAGGCAGGCTTTGTCATGCTGAACTTGTTTCAGCATCTCAGGATTTTCAAGATAATCTCCTGACTGCCGCGTCGTTTCTTGCGGCGCAGGTAGGTCGGATTGGGTGAGGGAAAGGATACGATTGATAAATGCCATTTTCACTCCTTAAAAATATTTGTTGTTAGACCCTTACTTAATGGTGTTCCAAATTTGATATGATATTTTATATTATTTTTTTCACAGAAGCTTATCACTTTTTTAACCATTTCTTCATAAAATTCTATGTTATTCTTCCATACTGAAAGAGTCTTTTTAGTCGGTACGATCTTGCGATAATTGAACTTTCCGAAGATAAGTTTGTTCACAAAGGAAACTTCCTCTAATATTTTATCAATGTCTTCTGCAGTTATATCAAGCTCAGGTGTTGGATATGGCTCCATACTAACCCAGGTTTTCAATCCATTATCAGATAGCTTTTTTAAAGAAGCGAGTCTTCTCTCATAAGGGGCTGAAAAAGGCTCAAACTTATTTTTAAATTCCTTATTCAATGAAACCAATGTAATCCCATATTCATTGTTTTCTAAAAACTTCTTTCTATCTAAAATTTCATCAGGATAAATTCCTTTTGTGAGCGTTGTTACTTTTATGCCATCTTTATTTAATCTTTCAATTATCTTCAATGTCAATTCCTCTATTTCTGGTATTAAACTTTTTTTATCAAAGTTATACATAAAGGGGTCACTCATAAAACAAAGATGAACGAAATCGATTTTATTTTTATATTTAGGAATCTCTTTTTCCAAAAGTTCTAAAGCATTTTCTACTACTCTTGGCTTTCTCCAATCTCTGTAATCTTTTACCCATCCAAATTTTTTTGCCATCATCATTGCATAGCAAGGGAATTTACATCCATGCTTACATCCAACAATGTGGTTAATTGTCCAATTGCCATACTCAACTTTTGTTTCATAAAGTAGAGATTTTCTTTTAATTGTTAAAAGATTTGGAGTAACTATTAAAATTCCATCCTTATAAAATTCTTTGCCTCCAAATAAAGTTGGTCCTAAACTTTTTTCTTTTTGCTTAGCATATATGTCCTTAACTATATTTGTAATTGATAATTTTCTTGAAATAAATAGGAGATAGTAAAGAGTATCTTTTCTGTCAGGATATTTTATATCATAAGCTACAACTTTTAAATTTTTAGAAGTAAAAATAGAACAGTAATCTTTTAAAGTTTCTATATCTGATTTATTAATAACGCTGACATTCTCTCCTATAAATTTCTGTAAAGTTTCAACTGTTTTTATTTCTGTGATACTAAGCTCCTCTCCACGATGTGCCTTTTTTGCCACACCACCTGTCCTTCTAACACCTTCAAGGATATAGTTAAACATCACATCTTTAGGATTCTGTAAATCTACAATTCTATTAATAGTATTCTTTTTTATCTGTAATCCGCTGGGGTCTACCAAAACAAATATTGGATGTTTTCTATCATCTGTTATTTTAGATAAAATATCTTCTATAATTATATTACAATCCTTTTGGAAATACTCAATTTTGACTTTATCTTTTATATTAGGTGAGTTTTTAACGAAATTTTCGATATTCTTTTTTAAAGCATTAAAATAGCTTCTCTTTTTTTCTACAAGAAATAATCGGATTTCAACTTCTTGTTTCAATTTATTTATCTTTTCAGAAATTTTTTCAAGAAAGATAAGGGGTGAGCCATTTACCTCTTCCCCTTTATCAATATATTTACCTTTTCCAGCAAATAAATCTACAATATACCACTCATTAGATACCCACTTCTGTTTATTCCAAATTGTAAGCCATACACCAAAAACATTTTCTAAAATTTCAAGTTTTGTTCTTGTAGATGGTCTACTTGTAATATCCCATAAATTCCTATTTTTTGTCATAAATTGCCTCTTTCACAATTTTTATCTCTTCTTCTATCAACTTATAAAGTTTATAAATCATCTTCTGGCTTTGGTATTATAAATGAAAATTCTCTTTTAGCTCTTTTACATCGTCAACTAATTCGGGATACTGAGGCCTTCTAACATCTGCCGGCTGAGAATGTCTTGCTCCTCTTCTGCTTGTTCTTTCGTAAAGCTTTATTACTTTATCAATAACGCTCGTGTCCAGATCTTTTAAATCCCCTAATGTTTGCATTCTTATATTAGGTCTATATCTACTAATTATATTTTTGAAATATACTTTTTCTACATAATCTTCTAAATAACCACTCATTAGATCATACACATTACGTAGATCGTATTCATCAATCTCTTCTTGTGTTTTGCTTGATAATTCATGCATTTTGGAATCAATCTTTTTTAATCTATCTCTTAATTCTTGTGTTTCTCCGATTCTAATCTCTTTAATCAAATTTATTTGATTGTGAGAAAGTTCAACTTTGGTTATCTTTTCTTTTTGTGTATTTATAATCGAGTTTAGGAAATATAAATTGTGAGTAAATACAATGACTTGATTTCCATTCTCCACAAGTTCAGATATTCTCTCAGCGACAATTTCGATATTATCCTCATCAAGACTATTTACAGGATCATCAAAAATAAAGATACCCTTATAATTATCTAACTTGCATTGAGCGAAGAAGTCTGAAAGCGCATGGAGCGTTCTCTCTCCTTCGCTAAATATATCAGCGAGTTTTCTATCGCCTATGTTATAAACCCTTCTATTAATACCGTCTCTGGTGCTAGGTTTGATATTCCATGTTTGTGGTGGTGAAAATCCTAATTTTTTATATTCCTCTTGGAGATGCTTTTTAAATTCTTTGAGAGTAGCTTTTTGGGCGAATGCTGTTTTAAGGGAGCTTGTCGTATGTCGAAGCGCTGAAATATCAGATAATTTTTCATTAAAGATACTGATATGTTTTTGCAGTTTTAAATATTTCAATATATTATTTTTATTTTCATATAAGGTCTTTTTTTGTCTAAGCGGGTTAGCCTTATCATTGATATCTTTAATTTTATTTGTTTTATCTAAAATACCCTCGTTTAATTTATCTATAGCGTCCTTGAACTCAGTTGATAAATTATGGTAGATGTTCCAAAAATCATGAATTATCGTTATATCCGACTCATCAAAATCAATTTTTTGTGCTTTATCAATAAGATCTTTGTATTTTTGAAAAACAGATTTGACACTTTCAAAATTATAGTCAATTTGTTCTTCTTTACCAATATTTTCAAATTCAGCCTCAATCTTTTTATTCTTATTTGATATAACATTAATCTCATTGATAGAATCGGTCATTAAGTCAGACATCTCTCTAAGAACCCGTGTTTCTTGATTTAATTTTTCTTTATGTTCTTCGTGAAGTTCTTGATAGGCTTTAATTAAAGCTTTTGCCTCTTTTGTCTGGAGCGGTTGATGGCAATATGCGCAAGTCTCTTCGAGATATTTCTTGGACTCTTCTTCAGTAAGTGAATTCAAGAAGTCTATACTGCTGGAAATAAAGTCTTCCCATGTTTTCTTATTAATCCAATCAGGCGGTATCAATAAGGAAATTTTATTCTTTCCGCTATTTTCAAAAGCTTTTTTGATGTCGTTATATTTTTTTATTTGCGCATTAACTCCCTCAAAATAAGATTTGTCAAAAAATAATTCCCATATAAATTCATTCTCGCCAGTTTCCTCATTGTATTGCTCTTCAGATTTTCCGAAAACCGATAAAATATTCTCGACCGCTTCTAAAACATTTTTGATATTACGTAAAACAGCTTCTGTATTATCCTTTCCTAATACCTTTATTCGTTTTTCAAGTTGCCCAAGTTGCTGTGCCTCTTTCTGAGTAAAATTGGCTTTTTTTATATCATCTTCAGAAAATTGTTCATTAAAAATAAAAGGTACTTTTTCTGACAATAACTCTTTAATAGTTTGTAATTCAGTATTAAGGGTGCTTAATTCTGTCTGCATCTCGTCTTTAACCTGTTGATACAAATCATAAAGAAAAGAAAAATATTCAGTTTTAAGATGAGCCATTCTGAATTGATTGACCTGATCTTCATCTACAATATAATTCGAGATTGAGCTGTCAAAAATCATTACTTTTAATTCGGGAATCTCCTCTCCAGAGCTCCATTCTGACACGTATTGCTTACCGTCAAAAGGTTCAAAAGTAATTTTGCAATATGATACTTCATCCTCTTCAGCAGATATGTTGCAATATACTTTTTTATCTTTTCCGAGAGCTTTACATAGACCCAAGTAAATGGAACTCTTCCCGGCACCATTTTTTCCATAAAAAACGTTTAGTCCATCTTTGAACTCAAGAGGTTCGTCTATATTCAAAAGTCCAACATTCAAGACACTGTCAATTCTCACTATTTTTTTAATTGTTGATTCGTGATCCTGCTGTTCAGTGGGAGTTTTAATTTTTTGTTTTTGCTCTTGGTTTGACTTCTCTTTTTCCTCTTCGCTCTCTTTAACTTTTTTTGATAGAAGCGTATTGATTAATTTTTTAATATCAGCATCACTAAAATTATCCTCGAGTATATTTATAATCAAAGGTTTTATCCACACATATCTCATATTACTCAAGATCGCACTATTCTTTATATAGTCGATAACATTGATAGGGATCTCAATATTATTTTTTTCTTCTTGCTTATCTTCCATATGATTAATTAGCTTTTACCCAAACCTTCCACTATTTTAATCTCCTCTTCGGTCAAGCCGTAGAGTTTGTAAACAAGCTGGTCGATTTCTGCTTCAAGGGCTTTTACTTTGGCTTGTTTTTGGGGGTTTTCTGTATAATCTTCGGATTCGGTAAGGGAGAGGATTTGATTAATGTTCATTTGTAACTGCATAAGTATGTTACTGGGGTTATTTTTAGTTTTTTAGTTTCCTGAATTACATCTCTTTTAACAATGGTTTTACCCACATGATAATACACAATGATCTCATATTTCCAATTATTCTTTTTGCATTTTTCTCTAGACTTATATTCATTCCGGGTAAAGTAAAATTCTTTTGGTGGCATTCCGTATACCGCTTTGACTTCAACAAATTTTACAAAATTTCCCTTATTATTTGACACATCTATATCACAAACAATATCCGATTTCCTTTTATTTTTCCTTATATTTGGAATTCTGCTATATATATATGGAAACCTATGATGGGGCTTTAAGTGTTGCTGATTTTTTATAAATTCAACTTCTTTTAGTTCAAAATATAATCCTATTTTGTTCAATTCTTTAGGAACCATTTTATATTTTCGAATCACTTTATTTTCCATCTTCGTTAACTCTTTGTCTCTTTGTTCTCTTATGTCAAAACCGCGAAATCTTACTGGTAGAATTACGATATCATTATGTTTTCCTACTATATACTCAATATGAAAGTCCTTATTCATATGTTCTTCAACGATAGGAAAAAGCCAAGTGTCTGAAGGAATAGTAATGTACCCTTGGGTAGAAGAATTGTGCTGGGCTATAGTAAGAGTAGCATTTAAACTTTTAGACCCCCGGTATTTTCTTATTTCTATGTTTCTTGAATAAGGAAGTATATGTCTTTTACCCTTCGATTGTTCAATTGAAATTAAGAATTCTCTCAATGAGCCCCATTGTCCATCAGAAGATAGTACCTCCAAAATTCTTGAAAGTTCATTAATAGATGGAGTATATACTCGCAATCCTTTTTGAGTTCCTTTTGTCCAACTTTTGAACCCCATTTTTATAAACATAATGCCTCCTTAATTAAATTTGTTTCTTTATAGACTTTTTCTTTGAGTTCTTTTGGAATTTTGTATATTTTTCTAAATAATTCATCTATTTCTTCTAAAATTACTTCGGCGCTTCCACGGGTGGTTATTTTCTTTACCAAGTTTTCAACTAATTTTATCTCGTCATTACTTGGGATTTTAATAGGTAAACTTTCCAACGTTTCAATATCGATTTGAGCCATCGCTCTTTTCCATTCTAGACTTATAATTCTATAATAACATTTCATTAATTGTGAATTTAACAACGCAGCAAGATATTCTATAGACACAACAGGATTGATTATACTTAATGAATGAATATTGTTGAGATGATAAAACCTATTGTAATCGATACCAGCAATTATTGAGTCACCTGTTTGCCTGATCATTAATTTAGGATTTTCTACGATTTTGGAGTCCCATCCTCCAGACCACAACAGTTTTTTATCGATATTTATAAAATGACCTCCCCATTTAACGAAAAACGGAGATACTTGGCTTCCTGAAATAAGCCCCTTTTTCCAGGTAGAACCTAATTGTTTGTCAGACACAATTTGTTTTTGCCCAATTTTAGATCTTACACCTGTTGTGATTTTTGCAATATTTCCTAATAGGATAGATTCGTATTCCATTATATCTACAAAATGTTTTGTGGTTTCATCAAAAAACAATCTAAATTTATTTAAGTTTAGTGATTCAAAACATTTTTGTTCATAAGATAAGTGCTTTAAAGTATTCTTACATAAGGCTTCGATATCTGAACAAAGTATAGCATTGATTTTATTTCTTTTTCTTTCTGTAGGGTTGTTTGTTTTAACAAAAATGCTAATTACTGATCTACCCACGACTCCACTTTCCCAGAAATCTCTTTCAAACATAAGAAATGCTTGTATTTTGCAAGTATTTAGAATGAATTTTCTTATCTTGGAAAAATACATGCCCAAAAGAAAACTATCGGGTGTAATGTAAGTTATCACACCATTATTTTTTAATAATTGAATGCCTTTATCCATAAAAATAGTGTAGGTATTTAATTTATACTCTGCAGAATTAGGATATTTTTTTCTAATAACTTCATCCCATTCCTTTTTAGGCTTTTTTAATCCCCGTAAACCAAAACTTACATACGGCGGATTGGCAATCACCACATCAAATCCTTTCTTTTCATGGAATACTTCAGAAAAATATACTTCAAAATCAAATTCCTTATGACCATTTGTAATCTTACTTATGAGTTCCTCAATCTGCTTTTTATATTCCTGTTTTTTTCTTGGGTTTGTTTCATTGAAAAACAGCGGTTTCGATTTTTCCAGGTCATTGAAAAGCTTTAAGTTAAATAGGTTTTTCTCAACCCCAAACAGTGAATTTCCACAAACAATTTTATAATCCAGATTCGGCAGGGGCTTGATATTTTTAATATCATCCTCATCCACTACCAGCGAAAGCCAGAGCCGGAGTTTGGCAATCTCCACAGCGCCCGGGTCGATGTCCACACCGTAAATGGAATGTTCGATACATTGACGTTTGAAGTCATAGGTAGTTCTGCCATTATCTTTAAGAAAAACGGACAGCACATTCCTTGCTCTGACAATTTCACTCATCATACCTACCGGGAAGGCACCGGAACCCACTGCCGGGTCACATACAGTAATGTCCGCCAGTTTCTCGTCAATTAGTTTGGCATTTTTGCGTATGCTTTCGGGCAGTTTGTGGGAATAGGTTTCTGTTTCCTTTCCTTTTCTCAGCACTCTTGCCTCGTTTTCGTTCACCTTCTCGCCGGTATGAATCAGGTTTTCGATATCTTCCTTGCTTACCTTTCCGTCCATTTTGGTTGCTAGATCATTGATCAAGCTCTGCTGGCACATATAATGCACGATCTCGCGGGGAGTATAATAGACGCCGAACTTTTTGTTGAATTTATTTTCTTCACCTTTCCTGCCGTTTTTTAGCACCTTCTTGAATTCCTCAAAATTATCCGGGCGGATGGCATTGAATTTTTCGTAGGATTTTCCCAAAAGCTCCGGGTCGATTGCCACTTCTTTTTCCAGCGGTTCATCTTCTTTAACAGTAAAATTGTATCTGTCAAAAATATCCAATATGCCTGTACCAATGTCGCCTTCCTTTGCTTTATTGGTATTGGAAAAGAGTTTATCAGGAAGAAAAATGTCGGTGTCCACCCAGTTGTAACCCCTATCACTACCTATCGGGTCAAAAAGCCCTCCATTTAAAAATGGAATTTTGCAATTAAAACGGCTGTAATAGCCATCATCATCACTACGGTCTCGTCGTAATGCCTCATAAAAGAGCGGTTCCAGAATATCATTGAAGAAATTTTTACCCGCTTGCCGCGGCGCTTTGCTTTGCGGCGCAGGCAGGTAATCTCCATGATTTTTCTCAAACAGTTCCCGTAGGAAATGCTTTGATCCGGTGCCCCAATCATCATCACGGCCTACACCGAACCAACCTTTTTTTTGCAGGAAATAAAGGAATATAATCTGTCCCAGCAGTTTTTTTGCAAAGTTTACAGTATCAACGCCTTTGGACTCAAAATCATCTTTTATTTTCGGATCATTCTTAACAACCTTGTCCA
>Ga0209986_10000847_pt1 | contig 30027 bp, 27 predicted proteins | sample BlataG_FD_183168 | JGI IMG/M metagenome (GOLD analysis project Ga0209986, IMG submission 183168) | Deep subsurface microbial communities from Black Sea to uncover new lineages of life (NeLLi) - Black_00105 metaG (SPAdes) (version 2) | ecosystem: Environmental > Aquatic > Marine > Oceanic >...
GGAACAACTGAATTCTTGAGCGACAACCTGGTTAAACCTGTTATCAAGATGAACGAGTACATTTCAGGTATTCTTCAATTATTTCAAACGATAGGTTTAGCAAGAAAAACCCCGAAATCTACAACAAATAAAGGAGAGTAAGAAAATGTCTAATGATAATGGAAATTTTGGTTCGTTCTTTGCCGGCTTGGTTCTTGGCGGTCTGATTGGTGCAGGAGTAGCTCTGTTGTACGCGCCTCAATCAGGTGAGGAAACCCGCATTCTGATCAAGGACAAAAGCGTCGAATTGAAGGATACGACCGTAGAAAAGGCGGATCAAGCCCGGATTCAAGCACAGCAGAAAGCAGCAGAATGGCAGGAGAAGGGTAAGGCTGTTTATGTAGAAGAAAAAGCTAAATACACAAAGAAAGCCGGTAAAGCTGAAGATGTAGAGGTAGTAGAAGAAGTTGTCGAAGTAGTCGAAGTAGAAGAAGAACCTGGTGAAGCTGAGGCGTAATCTTTCTACTGTTGAACGTTCATTCAATATGAGCATAAGACCGGTATAGAAGAAGCGTTATTATCTGCTTCATAGACCGTAATATTATATAATCAAGCGCACAGACCCGGTTTCGAGCTGCTGTTAATCACAGGCTGATTTAACAGCTGAAACAGGGTTTCATTTCTTAATTGGGATTGTATAATGCGCTAATTACGTCCACCGAGGCATCACAGACGTCGCTTGCCAATACTGAAGCAGAGTTTCCTATGGTCTCAGCTGCCAGCAGCCCCGCCTGGGCGTGAATCCATGCACCTGCAACAGCCGCCTTAAAACCATCCACTCCTTGAGCTCTCAGACCAGCGATCAATCCTGATAGAACATCGCCGGTTCCTGCGCGAGCTAACGCTGGAGTGGCAACGGGAATAACCGCAGCTTGACTGTCTGGTGCTGAGATCACCGTAAAAGCACCCTTCAATACTAGGATGTGTCCCCACTTGCGGCTGAAATCACGGGCAATCTCCAACCGATCGGTCTGGATTTCTTTGGTTGATAATCCTGTTAGCACAGACATCTCGCCAGGATGGGGGGTAAGAACAGTTTGTTCAGGTAGATAACTCCACCAACTTGGAATTTTTGCTAATAGTTTTAATCCATCCGCGTCAATAACCAGCGGTGGTAATTTTGCCTTGTAATCACTCGAAGTACTAGCATTCGATTTCTTTGCACCAAGCTTGCTGTTTAATCCAAAATTAACATCTAATAACCGGGATAGGAATTCGCCGGTCGTACCTTCAAGACCAAATCCCGGTCCAACCAGGAGTGCTGTGGCGCGCTCAAGGTTGGATAGCACGATGTCGGAGGCTTCAGAAGAGATAACACCGCCTTCGTGAGGCAAAGGCAGCCATGTCGCTTCAGGAAATTGACCGGAAAGAGAGGTATGAAGTGGGGCGGGGATAGCTAGAGTGACCAATCCGGTTCCGGAGCGGAATGCTGCCTGACCGGCTAACAAAGCTGCGCCGGTATAGTTTATTGAACCAGCAACTACCAATAAAGTGCCAAAAGTGCCCTTGTGAGCGTCAAGCGGACGGGGAGGCATATACTGGCGGACCCATTCATAATCTGGCACAGTGCAATTCACCGATTTCCAGGTCTCTAATTCTTCACCTTCACCAGGCAGTCCGATACCAATGACCCGCAGGTCACCCAACAAATTAAATGCCGGGAACTTCATCAAACCACTTTTTATAGCCGCCATAGTAACAGTGAGGTTGGCTGGAATGCATTCAGGTGCAGTTTCACCACTGTCGCAATCTATACCGGAAGGACAATCGACGGCTACAACAATGGGTGGTTTCGGTTCGTTTTGTATTTCTATGCGAATAAAATCCAGGATCTCGGCCAGGTTTGGTTTTAAAGGCAAGCGAATCCCGGTACCTAGTACGCCATCCAATAGGATTGCGTGATCTTGCATGGTCTTTATCAATCCAGAAAGATTTTTGTCCTCTCCAATCTCGTGTATAACTCCTCCTGCACGAATCAATCGCTGCATAAGAACGTCATCTGCTGGTCTGGGACGGACGATATATGCAGATGCTTGCCAGCCTTTCTCAGCCAGGTAAGATAAAGCGACTAAAGTATCCCCTCCGTTGTTGCCAGAACCTACTAACCCCAGGACGCCTCCATCCTTTGAGTCGCAGTACTCTTCTAATATAGTTTCTGCTAACCCGCGTCCAGCGTTTTCCATCATGGTCTCGTAAGTCAATCCTTGGGCATTTGCTTCCCGTTCAATGGAAATCATCTCTGCAACTGTGACCAGTTTCATTTTTGCCTCCATACTGAACTCACATTTCAATTGGAACCTAATGTTACTCCAATTATTAAAGAGAAGTTTACCGCGTTTTTTAGGATAAAAGATAATCTGAATATAGCCGTGTAAGTTGTTATGATCTGATGTAGGATTTCCCATTTGAGGAGAGGTGAGATTGCTTAGGCTGGCATCCAAAGAGCGGATGCTTAACGCCTCTCACTGACAATTACTTGTGAGAAGGTGGGGACATCGTCTAGAGCGAGTAGGGAACCACAGGTTGTCTATTTAAAATCATTGGCACACAATATGCAATGGTTTGAATGATTAAATTTACTTTGGTCAATATGGAGTACGTGAATGTCTTCCTACAGAGTTCTCTCATTAGATGGTGGTGGTATTCGCGGGCTGATAACAGCCATACTGCTTGAAAGGCTGGAGGAGGCTCATCCAGGATTTTTGTCTTATATAGATCTATTCGCAGGCACATCAACGGGTGGGCTGTTGGCTTTAGGGTTGGCTTCCGGGATGTCACCTAAAGAAATTAGGAGTTTATACGAGGAGATGGGGAAACGAGTTTTTTCCAATTCCTTCCTGGATGGTATTTTGGATCTGGGTAATCTAATTGGTGCAGAATACTCTATCGGTCCATTGAAGCGGGAATTAGAGAATCGCTTTGGTGACAAGCGACTGGGTGATTTGCCAAAGAAAGTGCTGGTCTCGTCTTTCGACCTGGACAACTGCCCCCAAGATAAGAATCGATTGCGCACGTGGAAGGCAAAGTTCTTTCACAATTACCCGGGGTTAGATTCGGATGGCGATCAGAAAGTTGTAGACGTGGCTCTGCGAACCAGTAACGCGCCTACGTATTTCCCGATCTACCAGGGATACGTTGATGGCGGTGTTGTGGCAAATAATCCAAGTGTGTGTGCAATGGCGCAGGCTCTTCATCCACTTACTGGAGGACAGGATTTAGAAGACATCGTATTGTTATCCCTGGGTACTGGTCACAATCCGAGGTTTCTCCCTCAACAACAAGGTGATTGGGGTTTATTACACTGGGCGCCCCATATGGTCGATCTTGCTCTTGAAGGGAGCGCAGGTCTGGCAGATTACCAATGTAGACAGTTTTTGGATCACCGTTATTATCGGATCAATCCTGTGCTGCCGTATCCTATCGGGATGGATGAAGTGGATAAAATTCCGCAGATGATCGAGATAGCAATCCAGGTTGATCTAGACGGCGCAATTCAATGGATTAAAAAACATTACTTATCATGATCCATCGAGGGAGAGACTCTACCAATTTCCCCAAAATATTACTGGTATTTTCTTCGAACACTTTTGCGTTTCCGTAAGCTTCACCACCGTTTTCCCCCACCAGATCACTGACACCGCGCAAGATCAATAAACGCGTCTTATTGAGGACCGCAGTATGTGCAATAGCGCCAGATTCCCAATCTCCTGCAACGGCTCTGTATTTCGATTTCAGATTCTTTATATCCTCAGCTGCCAGGTCTTTATCACCCGAGACTATTAGTGTGCGATAGACTTCTAAAGGATAGTCACTCTCCAACCATGAAAGGTCAATATTGGTGGTGTAATGACTTATATGGTCATTGTAATCGTACATCTGCTCGATAATGTCATAAACAACGGTTTTTTCCGCCATTATTATAGTTCCGATTTCAATTTCTCCCTCGAAACCCCCACATGTACCTAAATTAATAAGTAAGTCTGGCGAATATTTATCAATCACATATTGAGTCGAAGCTGCGGCTGAAATTTTCCCCCAACCCCCGTGAAAGAACACAAGTGGGATCGAAGACGGACCTGAATGATCGCCTAAATCAATATTCGTATATGTAAGGAACCACTCACCAAATGGAGAGGTTTTAATTTCAACATCCGGAAATAGTTTTCGAACCTCTCGCCACTCGATGTTGGCAGATATTAGAATAACAATTTTTGGTTCTGTGGAGTTATTGGATTTCTTCATCAAACATCTGAAGGAACCAATATTGGAGTAAATCACCTGTGGGTTTGCCATGGATGGAAACCGAGTTATCCTGCATGGCAGCGGGAGTATAGAAGCCGCGGGATACAAACCCAGATAACCATTCGTGTTCATTTACGGCATTTAGGATTACGTTGTATAGATCAAATTGTGATTTGAGATCCGGATCAGATGGGTATGATACTGCCAGGACAATGGGTTTCTCAGTCTCTGATTGGATAGGTTCAACTTTGGTTTCCAACCAATTCGAAATTTCTTCAGAGATCAACTGACCCTCGTTTTGATCTTCAATTGTAATGCTTTCAGAAGGAGACCATATTACATAGATTTGATCAACAGTATCTATAAATGGCGGCAGATTATCAACTTCAGTATAGGGCAATGCCCATAAGAGCACTCCGTCAAAACGCTCTCTTACATCAGCAACTAAATCACGCCAGCGCGCCTCTGCATCTGATGGGACACCTGAGGATGTCCCATCCGGAAGAGTTCCACCGGGTAAAGCTGGTGCAACCCATTCCCCACCCAGGATGAGGGCTTGAGCGTCGGACTGATCTGCTAAATCCGCATGATGCAGGATAAACTTGCTGTATTGATCGAACCAGATCAACCACCAACTGTAATCTCTAGGAGCGCTCTGCCACCATTCATTAACTGGAATATTAAAACGCGTTGAGGGATAGAGGGCAATATTCATACCTCGTTCAGTGCCTATTGCCACGGCATCCATGTTGTCAAACCAAAGAGCATCGATACCTGGAATGGGTTCGAGGACAGGTGGTTCATTTCCCGGCAGATTGCGCCCATAGGTCCACGTGGGAGAGAGGATCAGCCAATTGCTTCCGTAATCACTGATTTCTTCAAATGCGTCAGGTAGCCTAACCATCCAGGATGGGTGATACTGGGGAATTGTTTCAACTCCTGCCCAAAAATTTTCATCACGTACATTTATAGTAGTCGTAGGAATTACGGTAGCTTGAACATCAGTCCCGAAATCAACCCAGGCAGAAACCTGATCGGTTATGGTTTGGGGTTCCTGGCTGATTTCCAAAGCGCGACCTTCGCCGTAAAGACCGGGTGTGGCGATATCATCAGCTTTGCCGCATTGTCCATTGCGACAGTAGCGATAGCTGAATTCTCCTGGCAAATTCAAAGGGCTGTAAAGGGCATATGCCCAGCGGTTCTCACCAAGGTACCACATTGGTATAGATTCTGTCCAACCGAATAATGGTTTGAACTGGATGGAGACAAAGTCACCTGATGGTGTTTCGGTTGGTACGTTTAGATCGAAGACGAGTGTTGAGGACACCCCTGAAGACCAGGTTTCAATTTCATCTTCTATCTTTATATCCTTTTCAGGAACGATAAACTGGCGTAAGCGATAATCACCAGCCATGTTATGTTCGGCATTCCAGAAACCATCACCGAGTGTGTATTTATAGCGAATGTCTGCACCAACCGGTAAGCTTAATGTCAATTCGTAACGTCCATCAGAGAGCGGGTTGAGGGTGGGCATTTTGGTTGCTAATGTGCTTATGCCTCCGCTTAAATTGGCAAATGTATTGCCTAACTGGTGAATATTCCCTGCAAGACGGACTGGGATCACCGGTGGAGTGTCCGGTGGAACGTTGACGATAAACGAAACGTCAACAAAATCTACCCCTGACATATTGAGAGGAGTTGGAGTGGTGGAATCAGTGGCGATTCTGGCACCTTGTTGAAAGGTTTTGTACGAGCCGTCTAACGCATAACCGACAAGATTATGAATGCCTGGAGGCAGTCCTTCAATGACAAAAGAGCCATTCGAATCGGATATGGTTTGAGCACCTCCAGCTTGGATTAATAAATTTGGGATCCCCTGACCTGTATCGGCATCGATCGCTTCACCCATGATTCTTCCGGTTGACCCGCTGTAAAGCGTGTCGGTCCATTGGCTTACGATGTCTTCTACAGTAGTTGGACCATTTACCTGGTAAAGACGGTATCGAACAGGACTACTATCTGTGAAATGTTCAGCGACCTGAGCTGAACCTGCCTGGCGTTCGTAGCGATACTTAATCACTGAGCCAGTCTTAAACGGCAGGTTGATAGAATAAATTTGCTCTGAGGAGCCTGTTCCTTCTGATTGGCCTTCTAATGCTTCCATCGGATGATACTCAGGGTTAAGTGCCAAACCGGTGACTTCATCTAGGACGCTCAAGAAGATTGTTTCCCCTGCAGGTGTATTCTCTGGCAGTTGAACCTGGAAGGTAATATCAGTTTCCTCCAGTGAGGGCTCAGGTGTGAAAGTCGGAAGTATTCCAGAATTAATTATTGTAATGTTTTGAATTAGCGAGGTCAAGGATGTTATTTCAGGGATTTCTGAAATCTCAGATATTTCCAAGTCGCAGGCTGTTAAGCCGATAGCCAATAATAGCATGCTCAATAAGACATTTTTCAAAGGTGAGTTGGGTATCATATTGTGGACCCCGATTGGATTAGTAGGAAGATGATCACTAAAGTTTGTTTCTTCGGATGAAGGTCTGGATATTGAAATATACTCCTTTGAAGTTGCAAGAAATGTTCCTGTGTAAAGATTTAAAGAATGATAGTGCAACCTGTTGAAAGTATTGCGCATAGGTGTTTGATATCTGTAATCAATCCCGCAATTCGTTACATGATTGCGGGATTAGTAAACAGATAAAGGGACTTTATCTCCTTTGAAATTACTGCTGTTCCCCCTTGTGTTGGATAATTGAGAGTATTAATTCATTTTAGGGACAAAGTAAACGTCAGTCGGTTTCAGCTTACTGTTGCGCAGGAACTTAGGTATCACCGTCATGCCTATCCAATCCAAAGAGGCATCATCCGGATTTAATCCCATCAATCGGGTAAGTAGAAGAGTATCTACATCCTCGAATTCAACCAGCGCCAGGACGAAAGGAGTTTCTGGCAAAAATTCCTCGGACCCGAAATGGCAGACTGTAAAAGCGTGAACTTGAGCCTGGCGGTCAGTGATGTCTATCCATTCTGTCTCAGCCCCTGAATATATGTCGTGACCGCGCGGAGTTGCGTATGTGTAACTGCTTTCAGGTTCACGATTAGCCAGCAGTTTCTTGTTACTCAGGGCAGCAAACCAGGGGCTATCCTGACCGTAGGAGTGTAAATATGTAATCTTGTAATCCTGTTCAATCTGGAGAGGGGCGAGTCGCTTGAGAAATGCCAATGATTCCGTATCGGTATCGACCGGAAAGGGAATTCCATGGACAATATATCCACCTAAGGTTTCTGCACGTTTGGAAGGTAATTTAGACATGGGGACCTCTGATTATTCTGTTGATTTTAATGATTTGTTAGTTTATCTTCATCCTTCTCCCACCGGGAGAGGGGTGGAATTTGAAGAGATGTTAATAAGCTAATCCTGTTTTTCTAAGATGGAAACCGTAACATAAGTACCTGTGCCGGCGTGGCTGTGTATTGCACCTCGGCGAGCGTTATTAACCTGCAAAGTATTATCTCCGAAATGCTGTTCGATGGTTCCCTGGAGCTGCCAGATAGCGAAAACAGCCTGCATTAAACCAGTAGCGCCTACAGGATGACCGCAGGCAATTAAACCGCCGGAGGGATTAACGGGGCATTGCGGTTCTGCCGTTAGTTCGAGACCATAATCAATGTCTGGCATATATGCCTTGCCGGATTCAGCAAATGACCCACCTTCGCCGTAACGACAAAGTCCTAGATCTTCGTATGTTTGAATTTCACTTGATGTATAAGCGTCGTGTAATTCGATAAAATCTAATTCATCCAGTGGATCGAAAATTCCTGCCATCTGGTAGGCCATATTTCCAGCGGTGCGACCTGCCCGGAATGAATGCACACCGGGGTAGCGTGTGCCGTGATCCCACAAGCGTCTGTAATATGCACGCGTTTCACCTGAATTTCGCTCTTGTTCTGTGGCGTAATTTTGGATAAAGAAATCATAATCGAAATGCGGACGATCTGACATCCGCATTGCATCCGTACCGCGGCCAATTCCCGTCACTTCAACTAATGGACGGGGGATGGTAGCCCCTGCACCTTCCAGTCTTCGCAGTCCGTCTTCGGAAACCAGGATCGTTGCTGCGGCACCATCCGACATGACGCATATATCAAGACGTGTAAGCGGCCAGGCAACCATCACCGAATTTCTGACATCCTGAATCGTATAGCGGTTGCGTTTCTGGGCATAAGGATTATGGTATGCGTTTATGTGGTTCTTGACACTTACTGAAGCCATTTGTTCAACAGTGGTGCCAAACTCCTTCATATGGCGAGTGACCATCATGGCATAGTACCCTGAATAAAACCCACCCACAGGATAATCGAATGAAACGTCAGATGCTAGAGCAATAAATTCGTTACCTTTCCAGGTCTCGACATGGCTCATTGTCTCAAACCCGTAAGCGACGCAAATATCCATGTGACCACTCGCCACGGATTTCCAGGCTTCTTGGAAACATATACCCCCGGTAGCGCCTCCACCTTCGACACGATGACTTGGTTTGGGAATCAAGCCTAGATAATCCTGTGCCATGATAGCTGCCATCAACTGTCGGCTGAAGTGATCAGAAAAATATGAAGCGACGGAACCATCAACTAGACTGGTAAAAGTGGGAAAGTCCAATCCGATATCATTGATAGCGTAGTCGTAGGCTTCCATCACAATAGCTTGAAAATTTTTGTCCGGTCGTGCCTTAGCAAATTTTGATACTCCTCCGGAAATGGCGTACACGGGTCTCATGTTTTTTCCTCCATGGATTGTGTATTCAATGACTCTTTTTGTGTTTGATCAACTTTTCCACGTTGAGCAATTTTGGCTAAACCGATGCTCAGTATATAAAGTAGAATTAATGGTCCCATCACTAAGGCCATATTGACTGGATCAACAGTTGGAGTGATCAAAGCTGCGATTATTGCAATAATGACGACAGCCAGACGCCAATGCTGGGCAAGTGTTTTTGCACTTACAAGACCTAGGCTGGCGAGTATAAAGATCACGATTGGGAATTCAAAAGCTACCCCAAGCCAGAACATAATGTTAGTCACGAATTTAGTATAAGATGATACTCGAGGGATTGTATTTATCCCTCCAAAGTTGAGCAGAAACGGGAGTGCCGTAGGCAGCATTACAAAATATGCAAAAGCCATTCCGCCCAAGAAAAAAATCGTTGTAATGGGAATTGCAAGCAATCCATAATAGCGTGAGTTTCGTTTAAGCCCAGGGGCGATAAAGAGCCATAATTCCAGGGCAATGTAGGGGAAAGCGATAGCAACTCCGGTTAGTAGCGAAACCCGCATTACGGTTCCAATTGGTTCAGTCACATCTATGGCTATTAGAGAATCGAAACCATTTTCGAGCGGAGCAGCTAATATTTGCAGGATTTGGTTGTTGAAAATAAAAGACAATGCCGTCGCTATTCCTAGTACTATTACTATACGAACAAGATGCTTCCTGAGAGCATCAAAGTGAACCAGGAGTTCCTGGGGATTCTCCATTGTTTTTGTAAGGGTATCCGGAAGGGGAGCGTCTTCCACTTCTTCGGTGAAGAAGATTTTGATTTCTTGAGACAGGTTTAATAACCAGCCGTAAATTCCCTGCCAGAGCCATAAGAAAAACCGAAAAGGTGCACTGAGAATGTGCAAGAATGTGTATAAGAACTTGCGCATGAATTATGTTAAGTCAGGATTATCGCTTGATCGATGATCGTCTTGGGAGTTCTTCTCTGGAACAGAATTTCCCCCCCCTGCTGGGTCTGATGAGGGTGTTTCAATCGTTTGAGGGGGAGTGATCCATTCAGAAATATCTTCCTGCGCTGTGTTTTCATCCTTATCCAAATCTTTGAATTTGGATACACTGCGTAAATCATTAGTATTGGGAAGTTGATCGTTTATGTCTTCAAGCCCTGCTTCACGAATAAGTTTAGTTGGTAGATTTCGTATTTCACGCGAAGTCTGCTGAATTGACTGCCATGAAGATGAGGTGACGATTTTCCGCAAAAACAGTCCGATTGTCTTTCCGGATTTCACCATGTCCTTCGGTCCCAGTACAATCAGTGCAATTAGCAGGATAAATAGTAATTCGAGTGGTCCAACACCAAGAATATCCATTGGTTGGTTATTACGTTTGAAATTTGATTAAAGCCTGGCAGATTTCATTCTGCTGGCTTGCCAGGCTTCCTAAAACACCATTTACAAATCGAGGTGTGCTTTCAGAGCCATACACCTTCGATAATTCAACTGCTTCATTTATGGCTACTTTTAAGGGTGTTTCTTTGTATACTGCAAATTCCCAAAGAGCGATCCGTAATATATTGCGGTCAATGATCGCAACTTGATCAAGCGGCCATTCAGGTGCATGGACGGCAATGAATTTATCTAAAACCGCGACCATCGGATAAACACCCAAGACGATCTGGCGGGCAAAGTTGGTTAATAATGGATCAAGGGATGAATTTTTGATACGCTGCTCGATAATATCTCCTGGATCATGGTTGACCAGGTCCATCTCGAAGAGTGTTTGTAGAGCGAGCCCTCGTGCCTTAGTTCGAGGTTTCATTGAGAATTAGTCTTTGGGAGGGTTCTCATCCTCGGACTAAAAAGGGAAATCAATGTCTTCAACATGCACGTTGACTCGACCGATCGTCATACCAACAATATCAGATATTGCGCGTGCTACATTAAGTTGGACTTGACGACTCACTTCACGTATATTGATGTCGTTCTTCATTATGATGTAAAGATCAACGCATACGACATCATCGGTGATGTCGATCCGAACTCCCTCACCGTATTTGCGATGAAAAAAGCGATTTACACCTGCGGGGACGGTGCTCATACAGCTCACACCTGGGACATCTAAAGTCGTCAATCTGGCAATTGTAAGCAGCACATCTGGCGCGATAGTGGTTGAGCCAGCTGATTGACGCTGAATGGGTTTCAGTTCTGGTGAGTCTAATTTATCCGATTCTGTTTCAGTGTTGAAATTGATTTTTTGTTCGTTCAATTTACCTCCAATTACATCATCGTCATTCCGCCGTCAACGCTTAGAACTTGTCCGGTTATGTAAGCTGCTTCATCGGAAGCAAGGAAAGCTACCGCGTAGGCGATTTCATCGGGTGTTCCCATGCGACCCAAAGGAGTGATATTAAGTATCCAATCCTTTAGTTCTTCGGGTAGGTCCACGGTCAAGGCTGTGGGAATAAAGCCCGGCGCGACGGCATTAACAGTAACCTGACGGGATGCGACTTCACGAGCGAGTGCTTTTGTAAACCCAATCAATCCAGCTTTTGAAGCCGAATAATTTGTTTGACCGGCTTGACCGGCTAAACCGGAAACGGATGAGATGTTTATAATCCTGCCGAATCGCTGTTTCATCATTGGACGGATTACGGCTTTGGAACAGCTGAAAGCCCCTTTTAGATTGACATTAAGGACCAAGTCCCAGTCTTCTTCGCTCATGCGCATGATCAAATTGTCGCGAGTGACCCCGGCATTATTTACCAGAATATCCACACGACCAAACTGCTCTTTTACATGATCAACCATTGCTTTTGCACTCTCAAGATCGGCAACGTCTACATACACCCCAATGGATTCTCGTCCGTTTGAGTCAGTTATCTCTTGCGCAGTAGTCTTGGCTAATTCTTCTTGAATATCTGCCACAATGATGTTGGCGCCGCGTTTTGCTAACTCCTCGGAGATTGCACGACCGATTCCTCGTGAACCACCGGTGACAATTGCAATTTTACCTTCCATGCCCATAGTAGTCTTCTCCTTTGGATTGATTTAAGAATTAAAAATGCGGTGCTCATTATACCGCGAATAAGGAATCAATACAGAGAACACAGTGACCGCTGATATAAATGTGGTAAGTTTATTATTTGATTAAGTGTATTGTGAAGTGAGTTTATCAAAATCATCGGAAGTACCGAGAGGAACACCAACAACTCCGCGATCGATCCGCTTTAACAACCCGGTGAGCACCGATCCGCTTCCTAACTCATAGAATTTTGAGACCCCGTGAGCTATCATAAATTTGACAGATTCAGTCCAACGGACAGGGGAATTTAACTGGGCTTGAAGGTCTGATCGGATCTGAGAGGCTGTTGAAAGTGGTGAAGCGGTCACATTTCCGATAATGGGGAACACTGGGTCTGTAATGGGCGCATCTTCGACAGCTAGGTTAAAATCCGATTGAGCATGAGCCATCAGGGGAGAATGAGCAGGAATACTTACTGCCAGTTTTTTCGTGCGGCGCGCCCCCGCTTTTTGTGCGAGCTCTATTGCACGATCCAAAGCGGGAGCTGCACCAGAGATAACAACCTGTCCTGGGCAGTTATCGTTGGCTAACTGCACGATATCGTCTGGTGTGCTTGTTTCTCTGCAAATCCTTTCCACGGTTAGTAGGTCAAGACCTAAGATTGCTGCCATACCACCGGGGTTTAATTGACCGGCTTGTTTCATCAGTTCACCACGTCTTCTCGCCAGAAATAGAGCATCCTTGTATGGAAGACATCCGGCGGCGACCAAAGCGCTCAATTCACCCATTGAATGACCGGCAACGAAAGCGGGTTTAATACTCGGAAACAGGTCTTGAAATACGAAGAGCACAGCAACAGAATGTACTAGAAGGGCAGGTTGGGTGTTAATGGTGTCATTTAATTCAGATTCCGGCCCATCCCAAGCAAGACGCGAGAGTGGATAGCGAAGGTATTCATCAGCCTGCTCAAATACATGCCGGGCTGCAGGACAAGTTGATGCTAATTCGTGACCCATTCCGAGTTTTTGAGAACCCTGACCTGGAAATAAAAAAGCAATTTGGGGATTGTTATTTGACGACATGGGTGAGATTAAAATAAAAGAGCCGTGGATTTCACGGCTCGTAAGCTTATGATTAATTTCCCTGGCTGATTACTTCGCGGCCCTTGTAATGACCGCAGTTCGGGCAGACTGTGTGAGGCAGCCGCATCTCACTACAATTGCTGCATTGAACTAAATTGCGAGCACTTAATGCGTGGTGTGCGCGGCGGCGATCACGTCGTCCCGGGCTGATTTTCCTTTTTGGTAGTGGTGCCATGTTACTACTCCTGTTTCTGGATGAAGTGAATCAATTTATTGCTTAATCCAAAATTGTTTTCAATATAATACCTGCCACTGGGGCAGGTAAAAGGATTATACGTACATGTATTAGGTCTGTCAAGGATTTCGGGTACAGGTTTTTGGGTATCGTCTTATTTACGACCTGGAGTGAGAGATTCTTCAATCCGTTCAGAATTCAATCTGGTTCAGCGTAATGATTCATTACGTGTCTATGGCACTTTGAGGGCTCATTTTAAATGGGAGATTCTCAAGACTGTTGAGGTTGGAGTAATCAAGAGCTTTACAGTTGATGGTTATGGAGAATTGGACAGGGTTGTGTAATAAACTATTGAATGTGGTTGAGTTTAAACAGCCAGGCGCCATCTTTGGCATAAAGCATTTCATAGAATGGGCTGTATCTTAAGGTGCGCGATGATAATGTTCCTCCGCGAGCTCCAATGTATATGTAATGAATTCCCCTATCTAGTAAGTAAGCATGCAATTCGTGGGGTCGGTTTCGATAGTCAATCACTTGACGAGAGATTTCTGGAATTTTCTTCCCCTCTTCGGTTATTTTACCCATTCCATAAAGTACAGGCGGGGGCAGCGTTTTTCTACCAGCTATAGGAGTAATCCAGAAACCACCATCATTACCTGCGTATATGCCGTATCCCCAGGCGAACGGATTGATTAAAATGGTCTCTTCTACTGGGATATTCTCTTGGATAAAATCCATGGCTGGGTAATCAGCCTCACGAAAGAGCATTGTTACAGGATTGAGGATTGGTATCAACGTTCTTGCTCCAATTATGGCAATGACAATTCCGACGATGGCAAGGCTGTACCGGTACACAGAAATCCATTTGGATGGGATAAATTTCTCCCAATTTTGAATTATCCAACTCAGTAGATACCCACATAACGCTGATATGGGCATAAAGAGTAAAATCTGGACTGACGTGTTATTTATGAGCCCTCTTCCAGGAAGCGATAGAGCGCCCAGATTCGCTGTGAAAAAAAGTATGCAAATCCATAATATCAATGTCAATGTGAACCACCTTCGTCGAATGATTCCCCAGAGCAATCCAAGGATAGCTAAAGCCAGAGCATAACTACCAAGTGCAGAGTTTAAATATCTCCATGAAAAATCATTAAATGCGGGGATTCTGACACCTTTTAATGCGAGTTGAGGTGCGAATAAAGTAATAATAGTTTCAGGCCACCAGGGAAGCGTGAGCAGGATTGCGATTGTGCCAACCGTTGCGATTATTATAAATTCGCGCAGGATACCTTTCCATCTTCCCGGATCCGTGACTGAGCGCACCAAATTAGTGAGCAGGTATGCGCATAGCAGACAAGCCAAAAACGTCGAAACTCGATAGTGCGTTAACAGAAGACCAGCGCAAGCGATGCTTGCCAGAAGTAAAGTCCCCCATTTTCCCCGAATTTTTTCACGTAGATAGGATCGTTTTGTAGTACCACTCTCTGTCTGGATAAGTTTGAGGACTAATGCAAGCACGACTGGTAAGATTAGAGTACCAGCCAGTTGGGTATATCGTCCCCAGCTTGTGTAATAAGCGGGCATTGGAGTGATAACCCCCGTAATTAATGCGGCAATAACTCCCGCTGTACGGTCTTTGATGAGCGTAGTTGTGAAAAGGTATGTGGCAAAGATGCTCAAAGCGTTCAATATCTGTCCATAGACGAGCATCGCTTCCGGAATTTCGAAACCGGAGAGAAAAGAAAAATAGGCAAGATTGCTGTGAAAACCGGGATGGTAGCTGGCAGTTTGGTTATTGATATAAGGAGCGTAAGATCCCGGAATGCTACCGCTTTCAATGATCAGGCGGGTAATTACGGCATGATGCACTGAGTCGACCCAGGCGGGTGCTGCCAAGTCTCTCACCATAACAAAGCGCACTCCCAGTGAGAATAAAAAGATGACTGCTAGGGTGAGTGTATATTTATCGGCTGGTTTAAATGGAAAATTCCGTCGCTGGATGAATCGAATAATGTTGAACCTGTAACGCCAGAGGGTTAATAAGATCAAAAGACCAGAGAAAATGAATATCGTATTACGGTTTATTTTGATCCCGAAAGTGGACGTCCACAGCAATAATACTGGGATGATCGCAATGCTCAATCCTATTGAAATAGCCGTCTTTTCTCCCCTATCAAACGTCGTTTCCTCATTTTGTAATTTTTTGGGGTTGAGAATAGATAGCAAGAAATAACCTGGAAGCCAAAGGGTCAATAGAATTGGGATAGTGAGCCAGATTCGAGATAATGAATTTCTGAGGTCAGCGAGAATTGCACCAATATCATAGTCGTAGGACAGCCGGAAGCTCATATCCATGTCCATAGGTTTGTCATTAATAAAAACATTACCTTTTGGATAGGAATCTTCATCACGACCTAAAACATGGATTAAGCCATCATTTGTTTTTAACATGATGAAATAACCTTGATCAGGTGGGTCATCTTGAGGAGGAATTGGGATTGTGATTGGAAAATTATTCTCTAGAGTGTTAAAACTAACAGGTATGGAGACCAGCGGCGGAGTGTCCTCCAAGCTGTGACGCACCTCCAGTGTTAGAGTTCCACCATCCTGCGAATCCCTTTCGACCAGGCGCAGCCATAGCTGCACACTATTAAGCCGGCTGCGACGGGAGACAAAAGTCTGCCCAATCGATTGTCCTTCGTGGAGGATTCCCACAACGTGACCACGAAATTCTTGCGAAGCTTCCGGGTCTTTTAAAGTGACGCAGCTCGTTAAAAAGAGGAGTGAGAGTAATAAAGAACTTATTAACAAAAAAACAGACTGAATTCTTGCCTGTTCTTGTGTTATGTGTTCTTGTGCACTAATTTCCAACCCCCATACTTGCGCGCAGGTATGCTTCGATTAGCCCATCGAGCGCGCCGTCCAGCACATTTTGAGCATTGCCAACTTCAAAATTAGTGCGGTGATCCTTGACCATTTGGTATGGATGAAGAACGTAGGAACGAATTTGGCTGCCCCATTCAGCTTTTGTGTACTCCCCCCTCAATTCAGCCAACTGCTCTGCCTGCTCGGCTTGTTTTTGTTCGAGGAGGCGGGCACGAAGTACACGCATTGCATTTTCTTTATTCTGGATTTGTGATCGTTCGTTTTGACAGGTCACTACCATTCCAGTAGGTAAATGGGTGATCCGTACAGCTGTATCGTTTTTTTGGACATTTTGACCCCCAGCGCCTGCAGAGCGGTATGTATCAATACGCAAATCATTGGGATTGATTTTGATCTCTGTATTATCATCCACTTGCGGCAGTACTTCTACAAGTGCAAATGAAGTATGTCGTCGGTGGGAGGCATCAAATGGAGAGAGTCTGACTAAACGGTGGACGCCTTTTTCGGGTCTCAAGTAGCCGTACGCATACGCTCCTTCCACTGAAATAGTGACACTTTTAATACCGGCTTCTTCACCTTCAGTTGTATCCAGAATTTCAGTTTCGTATCCACGTGATTCGGCCCAACGAAGGTACATCCTTTGCAGCATTGCAGTCCAGTCCTGTGAATCAGTACCTCCAGCACCAGCGTGGATGGCAAGCAGAGCGTACCCCCTGTCGTACTCGCCTGAGAGCATGGCGTCAAACTCACGTTGATTTAAATCGATTTCGATCTCAGCCATTTCGCTTTCTAGATCCGGAATAAGGCTTTCGTCTTCTAATTGAGATAATTCTAGGGCATCCGTAATACGCTGCTCAAGTGACCGCCAGCTCTCCACTTCACTTCTGAGGGCAGCCATCTTTTTCATTACTCGTTGTGCATTTATTGGATCATCCCAGAAAGCGGTCTCTTCGGTTTGTTTTTCTAATTTATGTATTTGAGAGTTTTTTCCGACTAAGTCAAAGTCGCACCTGTAATTCTTCTATCTTTTGGTGACTTTTCTCAAGGCGTTCAATTAAATCTTGCATAAAAATACTCCAGGCACTAATCACTTGTTAAGGATATAAATGGTTCTAGTGAATCATTTCGAAAGCTGACAAATCCATTGGAAAAACCATAAGGTAGAAACATTCGCAAGGTTGATTACCAGTTAATAATAATCTATTTACTTTTTGGAATTAAAAATTAATTCCATTCAGCTAAGATCCCGTCAACAAACGCATCGGGATCGAAAGGCTGTAAATCATCATACTTTTCACCCAGACCGGCATAAAGAATGGGTAAATCTAGTTCGCGTTGGATTGCAAAAGCCATTCCTCCCCTGGCTGAGGAATCCAGCTTGGCGAGGATGACGCCTGTGATACGAACCGCGTCTTTAAATGCATGCGCTTGTTGAAGAGCATTCTGCCCAGTTGTGGCATCCATTACAAGCCAAACTGCGTCTGGTGCACCGGGTAACGCTTTCCCAACCACGCGATATACTTTTTTTAATTCTTCCATTAAATTAAAACGGGTATGTAATCGCCCGGCAGTGTCAATGATCACGATATCTACGTCCCGCGCAATACCTGCTTTGACCGTATCGTATGCAACTGCTCCAGCATCACCACCATGTTGTCCAGAGATAATTGGAAGATCGATGTCCTTGGCCCATATCTCTAATTGGTCCACTGCGGCAGCACGGAATGTGTCTGCAGCTCCAAGGATGACTTGCTTCCCTTCTTGTGTATATAGATATCCTAATTTTGCAATGCTGGTTGTCTTGCCCGAACCATTTACTCCAACGATTAATATTACAGTGGGGTGGGTGTTCAGTTCAATTATTGGCGGCGTTTTTAGAAGGGAGCGTAGTTCGTCTCGCAGGGCTTCTTTTAGATCCTGTGTTTTTATCAATCCCTGAGTATTGACACGTTTTTCAACGGCGCTTAGGACAATGTCTGTTGTTTCTAATCCTAAATCAGCTTGGATCAGCAAAGCTTCTAGTTCATCCCAGGTAACCGAAGTGATTTCTGTTGCGCCAAAAATGGTGGCAATTTGACCGAATTTTGCTTTGCTGGTCTTGGCAAGTCCCTGTTTCCACTTATCAAGAGTGTTATTCATAGCTCGGTATTATAACATGGTGGTAATTTGAGGGTCTTTTCGCATTCTTTACGGGTCTGAAAAATTGCGGTTTGGTTCGGCTGCGTTTTAATCCCAGAGATGCTATAATTTCTGTATGAATACTGAACTTACTCATCTAGATAAAACTGGCAGTGCGCGTATGGTTGAGGTGGGACATAAACCGGATAGTGAGCGGGTTGCAATTGCGAAATGCGAAGTAGTAATGCAACCCGAGACACTGAGATTGATTGAAGAAGGAACTCTTAAAAAGGGAGATTTGTATACTGTCGCTCAAATTGCAGGAATCCTGGCAGCGAAACGAACCAGTGAATTGATTCCGTTATGTCATCCTCTTACGCTTACGCATATTGCAGTAGAACTCAGTCCGGTTCCTGATTTACCCGGTGTATGCATAAAAGCAACTGTCCGGACTATTGGTAAAACAGGTGTAGAAATTGAAGCATTAACAGCAGTGTCGGTTGCAGCATTAACGGTTTACGATATGGCAAAAGCAGTGGACAAAACCATGCGGATACAAAACATCCGCTTGGTGGAAAAACATGGCGGATTGAGTGGGGATGTAATTAATGAGAATGAGATAGAAGGATTATCAATTTAATCGGGATGTATGATGTAAGATGCGAATTAGAGTTTTATTCTTTGCTACATTTAGAGACCTAGCAGGTACGAGAGAAACAATCGTAGAACTACCGGAAGAACCGGTAGTTAAAGATTTTAAATCTCATTTACAAATCAAATTTCCGGGTTTATCACCTACATTAAATACGGGCTTGATTTCAATTAATCGAGAATTTGCGTTTGATAGCGACACGATTCCTGATGGCGCAGAAGTGGCTATATTCCCTCCTGTGAGCGGGGGCAGCCACATAGAAAACCCAACCATTTGTTCAATCGTTGAAGATGAGATTGAATTGAACGCAGTTTTGTCCAGTATAACGAAAAGAAGTACTGGCGCGGTCTGCATTTTTTCTGGTATCGTGCGTGGGGTGACGACTAGAAAGGGTCCCCATGAGACCAAATATCTCGAGTATGAGGCATATAAACCAATGGCGGAAGCGAAAATGAAACAGATAGCAGACGAAATTCGCGCTCGCTGGTCTTCAATCGTGGGTATTGCAATCGTACAGCGTATTGGTCATTTAGAGGTTGGAGAACAAACAGTCGTTGTAGCATGTAGCGCAGATCACCGGGATACGGGTGTGTTTGAAGCCGCACGTTACGGGATTGACCGACTTAAAGAAATTGTACCAGTGTGGAAAAAGGAGATAAATCCTGTAGGGGAAATATGGGTAGAAGGGGATTATATCCCAGATAAAAATGATTGAAATTCGATGCACAAATTGTCATAGACCATACCCAGATAAGGAAACGCCTTTCCGGTGCCTGAATTGTGGTGGCGTCTTCGATTTCGATGGACAATTGGAGATTGATCCTCGCAAGATAGATGAGAACCTACCAGGCATCTGGCGTTACCGTCATTATTTCGGTTTACATGCTGACTCACCAATAGTTTACCTGGGTGAGGGAGATACACCGCTAGTTTGGGGAAAATTTGCTGGTCGGGAAGTTGCCTGCAAGTTAGAGTATTTGAATCCAACAGGTTCGTTCAAGGATCGCGGTACTGCAATTTTGATAAGTTTTTTAAAAGAACGTGGCGTTCGCAGCGCAATTGAGGATTCGTCTGGGAATGCGGGCGCATCTTTTGCGGCTTATGCAGCACGTGCTGGTATAAAAGCACGGGTATTTGTGCCGGATTACACATCTGCTCCCAAACGCAAACAGGCTGAAGCTTATGGAGCTGAAGTTATTCGTGTACAGGGTGCTCGTACGGCAGCTTCTGAAGCGGTTCTAAGTGCTGCGGAGCAAGGCGATGTTTATGCCAGCCACGCCTACTTGCCGCATGGGATTTTGGGATTTGCGACTATTGCGTTTGAGATTGTAAGCCAACTGGGAGGAACGCCTGGTACAGTGATCGCTCCAACCGGACAGGGAAGCCTGCTCTTAGGATTGGGGCGTGGTTTCAATGCATTATTTCATGCTGGGGTCATTGATAACATACCGAAGCTCATAGGAGTTCAGGCGCTTGCGTGTGCACCTCTTTGGGCAGTCCATCAATATGGGGCAGCAGGAATGGAATTAGTAACTGAGGGAGAAACTCTAGCAGAAGGAGTACGTATCAGATACCCAGTGCGAAAGGATGCGATATTAAAAATGATGGCATTGAATGATGGTATATTTATCGCAGTTGAAGAAAGTGAAATACTTCTAAGTCAAGCTGAATTAGCCAGGCAAGGTTTATACGTCGAGCCTACTTCAGCGATTGTGTGGAGTGCATTGGATCAAGTTATGGATGGTGTCCGCGATCCAATTGTCCTGGTACTGACTGGTACCGGATTAAAAAGCTTTGGTTAATTCTAATAAATATAGTATTGCATTGAGAAGAAATCGTGATGTCCGTCACAATCTATTTCGAGAGGTGAGTAAATGCAAGGAAGTGTTGTGATAACAGGAATGGGAACGGTAAACGCCTTGGGTTTATCTGTAAATGAAACCTGGGAGAATATATTAAATGGCGTTTCAGGTGTTGGAAGAATATTGAGTTTCGATGCCTCGGGATTGAATGTTCAAATCGCATGTGAAGTAAAGAATTTTGATCCGCATCAATACATGTCCAGCCGAGAGACACGCCGGCGTGACCGAGTTGAACAATTGGCTGCTGCTGCAGTCCAAGAAGCTATACAGAATTCAGGAATTGAAGTTGAAAATACTGAAAAGTTTCGCGTTGGCGTTATCATTTCCTCTGCAATGGGTGGTCTGCATACGTTGTATGACACGTACAACACCGTTCTGGAAAAAGGACCTAATCGTGTCAGCCCATTTGCAATCCCCATGCTTATGACAAATGGTTCTGCCGGGATGGTTGCGATTGATTATGGCTTTCAAGGACCTTGTTTTTCAGTTGCTTCTGCGTGTGCATCTGGTTCTGATGCAATTGGGTTAGCATGGACTTTACTGCGCAATAATGTGATTGATGTGGTAATCGCAGGTGCTTCAGAAGCAACAATAACCGAAGTCGGAGTTGCTACTTTTGACAGGGTTGGTGCGATGTCTCGACGCAATGACGATTATTCAATGACTCCTCAACCATTTGATCGTAATCGTGACGGGTTGGTGATGGGGGAAGGTGCGGGAATTCTCGTTTTAGAGCGTGAGGACTTTGCGCGCAAACGAGGTGCTCAAATATTGGCGGAATTAGCAGGTTATGCAGCTACCGCTGACGCATTCCATATTGTAGCTCCCAGTGAGAATGGAGAGGGTGGAGCCATGGCAATAAGCCTGGCAATGAAGGCAGCAGATATCAATCGCGATGAAATTGATTATATCAACGCACATGGAACGGGAACTATACTGAATGATATTTCAGAAACGAGAGCAATAAAAGCTGCTCTTGGTGAAACGGCTTATAATATTCCGGTTTCGTCTACGAAATCGATGACTGGACACATTATGGGTGCTACTGGAGCTCTAGAAGTAATTTTTTGTGTGAAAGCAATTCGGGATGGTGTTGTACCGCCTACAATTCATTATCAAACCCCTGACCCAGAATGTGACCTTGATTATGTACCAAATAAGGCTCGTGAACTGCCTGTGCAGGTAGTATTGAGCAATTCATTTGGTTTCGGTGGTCATAATGCAGTGTTGATCGTTAGGAAATATTCTTGAAGTTTAAATAAACACGAAAAAAGTTTTAGAGCTGATGATTATTTCAATGAAGCACAAATATAGTCCACATCGGAGTGGGCGAGGAATTAATATGACTATTGTGTTTCAGGAGGTTATTAATGGTACTTACTCCACAAGGAGAAATTGAGATTGAACCGGCCCGTTCATTTGTAAAACGTCTTGAATTACCCTTCACCGATTTTCTACTCCTCAATCGAGCATTGACTCATCGTTCCTATATTAACGAACATCCAGAGGCTCTGGAAGATAATGAAAGATTAGAATTCTTAGGTGATGCCGTTCTTGATTTCCTGGTAGGAGCTTGGTTGTATAAGCATTTTCCAGAGATGGCAGAAGGGGATTTAACGCGTCTTCGTGCAGCGTTGGTGTGTACAGAACAGTTGGCTGAGTTTGCCCGACAAATTGACTTAGGGGCAGCGATGAAGCTAGGAAGGGGGGAAGGTGACGGTGGTGGCAGGAATCGCCATGCTTTGTTGTGCGGAACGTTTGAAGCTTTGGTAGGTGCATTGTATCTTGATGCTGGTATTGAGGCAGTTCAGGAATTTATGGAGCTGATGCTGCAGCAAGCTGCATCTTCGATATTAGAGGTACGGAAAGATAGGGATGCGAAGAGCTTATTACAAGAATTAGTTCAATCAAAGGGATATGCCCCCCCAGTTTACAATACTGTGTCTGATAGGGGACCTGATCATAAAAAAACCTTTGAAGTCGTTGTGTTTATCGATGGTCAAGAGTTTGGAAGGGGTTCAGGTCACAGTAAGCAATCTGCTGCAAAAGTAGCCGCTCGAAAAGCACTCGATTCATTTGGTTTGAGTTAGAAGAGGAGTCATGATGCCATCGCGACTTAAATCGCTGGAATTAAATGGATATAAAACCTTTGCGAGCCGTACGACGTTTGTATTTGCTGACACTGTAACAACAATTGTGGGACCAAATGGCAGCGGCAAGTCTAATATTGCTGATAGTCTACGTTGGGTTCTGGGTGAACAATCTTACAGGTTGCTGCGGGGGAAGAAAACTGAGGATATGATTTTTTCTGGCTCGGAGAACCGCCCGCGTGCAGGTATGGCTTCGGCAACAGTAACATTTGAAAACAGCGATGGCTGGCTACCTATAGATTTTAGTGAAGTGGCAATTACACGGCGTGCATATCGTGATGGTCAAAATGAATATTTAATTAATGGACAGAGAGTTAGGCTTAGAGATGTATCTGAGTTATTGTCCCAATCTGGTTTGGCAGAACGCACATATACCATAATTGGACAAGGTCTAGTTGATGCTGCCTTGTCGCTGAGGGCTGATGAACGACGTAGATTATTTGAAGAAGCTGCGGGGATAGGACTACATCGCTCAAGACGCGAAGATGCATTAAGACGTTTAGATAACACACGGCGCAACCTTGAAAGAGTACAGGACATAATAACTGAAATTAAACCTCGTTTGCGCAGCCTTGAACGCCAGGCACAGCGGGCAAACGAATACGAGCAAATCAAAACGGACCTACATGAAGGATTGCGTGAATTGTATGGATACCAATGGCACCATTCTCAAGAAGAATTTAATCTGGCTCAGAAAACAGAAGAGACAAAAGAAAAAGAATTACTTCGGGCTCGTAAGGATCAAGAAAAGCTGGATGAAAAAGCACATCAATTACAGATAAACATCAGCAAACTTCGAAAAAACTTGGCGTCGTGGCAGCAGGAGATAGCTGTTTTGAACAGCCGGAGGGAAATAATTGATCAGAAATTGGCAGTCGCAGTTGAAAGAGATCGCTCGCTAAAAGGTCGTCAGAGTGTGACGCAATTTGAATTGGATAAATTAAATGAGCGATTGGAATTGCAAAATAAGCAGATAGATATTGCTACTGAAGAAACCGAACGTATCCGTGCTGATATTGAAAAAGCTAGCACCCAATTCGAATTCGTAAGCCATGCTCTTATGGTACGGCAAACGGAGCGCGCTCAATTAGAGAAGGAAATTCAAATTTTACGCAAAGAGGAATCATCAAATACTGATCAACATAATACACTTATTGCTCGCAGGCATGAACGAAACGAGTGGTTAAACACCGCACGTGAACTTTTCGAAAGAACTGAAATTGAAATTTCATCCTTAAACAAGGAGTTACGATCCGTAGAATCAGAAAAACAGGTATCGCAGAATGCTCTTAATGAAGCTGAAACTGCTCATGTAAAAGCTAAAAATGCGGTTCGGAATAATCAAAATAAAATTTCCGAGGCTGAAACTGAAAACAAGAAATATATCGAATTCCGTAACGTGATCAATGCTGAGATAGCTCGTTTGAGATCTGAACTAGATGTGTTAAACCAGTCGGAATCTTCGTTTTCAGGATATGCCGATGGCACACGGGTATTATTACAAGCAGCACGTGAAAATCTAATAAGGGGAACACAAGGTGCTCTAAAAGATTTCCTGGATGTTCCGTCTGAGTATGAGTTGGCTGTGACCGCTGCCTTGGGAGTGTATATTGATGCGGTGGTGATTGATAAGAATCCTGAGTTAGCTTTAGATGTGTTAGCAGAAAAAGCTGTGAAAGGTGCAATCTTGCCGATTAATGATATCAAAGCTCCACGCCAAATCTTATTGAAGAAATCCAAGGATACTGAAATACTTGGGATAGCATCTGAGTTAATTAAGTCTCCTCCAGCATTACAGCCAGCAGTGGAATTGTTGTTAGGAAATGTGATAATTGTAAGTGACCGCCATGCGGCAAGGCAAATTCTAACCACTCAACCTGGAAGCGTGTGTGCTGTGACTCTCAAAGGCGAAGTATTCCAAGCGAATGGTCCAATACTCACCATAGGTGGTAATAGCAAATCTGAGAGATCGTCGGTTTTCAATCGTACGAAAAAACGGAATAATGTAATTGAGAAAATTTCCGATTTAGAAGAGAAAAAAATTGAATTAGAAGAACAAATCGAAGAAACTGGAATAAATTTGAGCAATCTCCACCAAGAACTCATTCGATCAGAGCAAGATATTATCGAAAGAGAGGATGCTTTATCTAAATCAAGGATTGATACCGATACCGTCGATACGATGCATAAACAAAGAATATGGGAGCTGGATTGGAACAACGAACGATTGAAGGAATTGAAAGGAGAGATTACTTCTGCAGAAGAAGAAATTGATAAATTGACCGTGGAAGTCGACCTGATTGAAATATCCGCACTTGATATCCAAGAAAAGATAAATCAGCAGTTTTCAACACAGAGTAGAGACACACATGAGGAATTACAATCATCGCACTCAGAATGCCAGACGCGTATGGCTGTTGCAGAGCAAGCACTGCAGGATTCTGAGGCGTTATTTGAAGAAAGAAAGCTTGCGTTGGAAGATTTAGAAAATTCGATAAGAGCGCTTAAGTCTCGCATTCAAGAATTATTCACCTCCTCTGAGACGGTAAAGAAAGAGATGGCTGAACTAAAACTCTCAGAAATTGGAATCAAGGAAGAGATCGAAGCGCTGAGAGCAGAGATAGAACCAGCAGAACTGGAACTTGAAACTCTCGAAAGAGAGCAGTCCGCATTCCGAGAATCAGAAGATACAATTATAAGAGCCTTACGAGATGCAGAACACCGCTTTACCCAGGCTAGTATAGATCTTGCTCGTCAGAAAGAGGCATTGGAGAGTCTACGGCACCGGATAGAAGGAGACTTCGGATTAGTTCATTTTGATTATGTAGAAAAGGTTTCAGGTCCAAACCCCTTGCCTTTGGAAGGCATGGTAGAGAATTTACCTAAGAACCAGATGATTCCACCGGAGGCTGAGAATTCCCTCAAGAGGTTTCGTGCCCAATTGAGACGGATTGGACCGATCAATCCGGAGGCGCAATCAGAATATCAAGAAGTCAAACAGAGGTATGAGTTCCTTACCAATCAAGTCAGCGATCTACAGAAGGCCGAATCTGACGTTCGACAGGTAATCCATGAATTAGATGAATTAATGAAGCAAGAGTTCTGTAAAACGTTTGAAGACGTTGCGGCCGAATTTTCAGATACATTTACACGCTTGTTTGGCGGTGGCACGGCTAGACTGATATTATCAGATCCAGAAGATATCACTAATACCGGAATAGAAATTGATGCACGCTTACCAGGTCGCCGCACACATGGTCTTTCATTACTTTCAGGTGGAGAGCGAAGTCTTACGGCTGTAGCTCTGATCTTTGCATTGTTGAAAGTCTCACCTACGCCATTTTGCTTGTTAGATGAAGTCGATGCAATGCTTGATGAAGCAAATACGCGGCGATTTCGAGAATTATTGCAGGAGATGAGCACAAACACACAATTTGTAATTGTGACTCATAACCGCAATACTGTAGAAGCAGCACAGATTATTTACGGTGTAACAATGGGGAGCGATTCATCGAGCAAAGTTCTCAGCTTGAAATTGGATGAGATCTCTAGAGTAATTAAATAAAAGAGTTATCAAGGAATAATAAAAAAAGCCTGTTCGGAATTTTATTTTCGAACAGGCTTTTTTACCTGTGTTGCGATTATTATTCTGGTATCATGAGTGACTGTTTTCTTATGGAGATGGAGTGGGTGGATATGACAGGTTCAAGTTCATAAATTGAACAATATTTGCTGGCAAGTTCGGTTCTGTTGGAGCTACATCGGTCCAGAATTCATTTATAATGATGTTCGAATTTTCCCTCAACTCAGCCAGCCATTCTTGGAAATTCTCCGATCGCATACTTTGACAAGCGTCTTCTGTCAAGGGTCGTTTCTCGTGACCCAGTATTCGAATTATATGAAAACCGAAATCTGTTTTTACTGGCGCACTGGTCTCTCCTACCTCAAGCTTGAAAGCGGCTTGTTCAAACTCAGGTACCATGACCCCTTGACCAAACCAGCCTAAATCTCCTCCTTTGTCCTTATTGCTTGTATCTGTTGAATACGTGGTCGCCATCAACGACCAGTCTTCTCCCTCATCTAGTCGTGTTTTGATATTCTTTGCAAGCACTTCTTCATCTATTAAAATATGTAAAGCCCATACCTGTTCTTGGGTGCATTCCATGTCTTTTGTGATAACGTCCAAGACTTTGTCTGAGTAAAGGTGGGATTCAAAACCGCGCTTCAGATCACTCCCAGATATGCTGTATTCTTCACTGAGATTGGTGATTGCATCCTGATATATCTCATCGAATGCCTGTTGGGTGAATGGCGTCGCTGTCGGTCCAGTGGTGGCAGTTAGAGTCGGAGTGAGCACATTTGTCGGGGTTGGTGGTGATTCAAGGGACTGTGTGTTATCTTCAACGATGGCAGTTGTAGTGATCTCGGATGTCGGGATTAAGGATGTGGATGACGTTGGCGTGCTCGGAATTAATGATTCTTGAAGAGGTGACAGAGTTGAGGATTGAGGCAATACATGTGTAACAGTTGGTGTTGGAGTGCCAAGGCGATAGTATCCAAAAACTTCTTCCAATTCCTGATTAACCTCATCTTCGGAGACTGTGATTCCCAATCGTGAAGCTTCTTGTTGAATTAATAAACCATCTACCAATTGATCGATAATCTGCCTGCCAATTACTTGTGGAAACAGTTGTCCATCTATTGATTGAAGCTGGTTTGCCACAGATGCTTGGGAGCTAGGGTCATTTCCCATGATTTGTGCAAGCTGGTATAACCTCTGTGCGCTCTGGATTAAGTTATAACGCGCTAAGCGTGTTTGACCTTGATATTCAGAGACAGTGATTTTTTCATCATTGACTATTGCCACTGGACGGCGTGCTTTTAGAAAATTCTGATCAACAATTCCGAATAAAACAAGTGCCAATACTGCAATAATTACAACTGCGCTGACGATATATATTATGTTTCTTTCACGACGTTCGCGCTCTACTCGAGCCATATGTTTTTTGGTAGGAGCTGTTCTTATTTTTGGGTTTTTTGCCATAATGTTGCCTCAAATAGTTAGGTATAGTTAATACATAATTGCGGGGCATAGATATGTGTCCTATGCCCCGCGCTGTTAATCGGATTAGTTATTAACGCAAAATTTCACCTGTAAAGGGCAGCAATGCGATATGGCGAGCGCGTTTAATTGCGCGCGCCAGTTCTCGTTGGTGTTTTGCGCATGTCCCCGTTTGCCTTCTGGGTCGGATCTTGGCACCATCGGTAATGAATCGTTGAAGTAATTCAACATTTTTGTAATCGAGCTTAATGCTTTTGTCAGTACAAAACTGACAGAAGCGTGGACGAGCGTAGAAGCGCCTTAAGGGCATCTCCTTGTTTCTCCGGTTTGTTTGATAAGGCACAATATTACTCCTTGCAAGACGCGCTAAAATTAGAGCGTCATATAAAAATCATTAGTTTTCTATTTCATTATTAGAATTAATCTTGATGCTGGCTTCAAAAGAGTTATTTTTGGGAAGTTTATCTAACATAATCATTTCATTGGCAACAATTTCTGTCGCACAATGTCTGTTCCCTTCCTGATCTTCCCAATGGCGTGTATGCAGTCGACCTTCAATAAATACCAGGCAGCCATTTGAAAGATATCGTTTGCATATTTCAGCCAAATTACTCCACGCCACTACGTTAAACCATTCGATTTCTGAACGTCTCTCACCATCAGAAGTATTCCAGCTACGATGGGCACCAACGTTGAATGTCGTAACCGGACGACCGGAAGGTGTATAGCGCATTTCGGGGTTTCGTCCTAGTTGTCCAATAATTAATACTTTATTTAATCCTAGGCTCATTGAGATTTCCTCTCAGAGAACCATTAGAGGCAAGAACAACATGATACCTCAACTAAATTGCGATAATTGAATAGCGCATGACGGGTTCAAGATAGCTTAAATTGCGTTCCAACTGAGAGTCAGCAGTCATGGTCATCTTTGTCTGCATGACGACATAAAACCCCTCAGGTTGTTTGCGGATGGGGTAAGCGAGCTTACGCTTCCCCCACAACTCGGTGTTTGTAATCTCACCGTCTTCATCAGAAATCCAGCTTGAGACGCGATCAATGACCTCATTCAAAGCATCATCGTCTAGGTCCGGATGGATAATGAATATCAGTTCGTATTGGCGCACGGGAGTGCCTCCTTTCCTTGGGATTGCCCCTGATGGTCGCCGTTGACGAGTCAGGAGCGAAAAGCAAGCCACAATAGGGCATAGCTAAGGGATGATTTTAGCACAAAGACGGTATTTTGCACAGGGGGGGATAAGCAATAAATCTCTGATCTTGACTTCTGCCTTAGTGAAATGTATGATGAATTTAATATTTTAAATAAAAAATCCATCAGACATTTCATTTTTTGATCGTGTCAGACCAAACGTTTTTTCTCTTTCCAGGGGATTTCAACATGCATGATGAACTTTCGATTGAGGAATGCTCGTTGTTATTGAGATTAGCAAGGCAGTCTTTGGAACAAGCTGTGAATGGGAAACCATTAGAACCACTAGATGTTGATGAGCTTCCCTCTCGATTAAAGATACAAGGTGCTACTTTTGTCACACTTACTCGAGGTGGCTCTTTACGCGGATGTATTGGAACTCTTGAACCTTACCTACCATTAGCTGAGGATGTGCGTGAACATACAATCGCAGCCGCCCTTCGAGATTATCGGTTTCAGCCTGTAAAACCCGAAGAACTTATTGAGGTTAAGATCGAAATATCTCGATTAACTTTTCCGCAAGAATTAGATTATTCCTCTACTGAGGATCTTCTGAATCAACTGCATCCGGATATTGATGGTGTGATCTTAAGAGATGGATCTCAGCGGGCAACTTTTTTACCCCAAGTTTGGTCTAAAATCCCGCGTAAGGAAATATTCATGGAGCATTTATGTCAGAAGATGGGTGCTCCAA
>Ga0209986_10000848_pt1 | contig 30009 bp, 23 predicted proteins | sample BlataG_FD_183168 | JGI IMG/M metagenome (GOLD analysis project Ga0209986, IMG submission 183168) | Deep subsurface microbial communities from Black Sea to uncover new lineages of life (NeLLi) - Black_00105 metaG (SPAdes) (version 2) | ecosystem: Environmental > Aquatic > Marine > Oceanic >...
AGAAATGGCAGCAGCACACGTTGTAGGTATCTTTTCTTTATGCGAGTTTTGCGTATTGTTTGTTCGATGAGGGCTAAGAACATTTGAAAGGATGCCCGGTCGGTAAATCGGCGCCCTGTCGTTCTTGGGGCAAGCCCAACTCTGATCAAATCGACATTATTGGAATTCTGTGTGGTTTCGATATAAGCTGAACCCTTGACAATCTCATTAAAAATCCTCTTTCTTTGGTTCAGCAGTTCTCTGTCTTCAAAATGGCGCAGGTGAGGAAAGGCGATAAGTAACGCCTCTTCTAAGGATCTCTCGTCAAAGGTCGGCAACTCAACGGGACTTTCCTCTGGCACCTCGGAGGGGTCTTCCATCGGCTCTGTGACATAATACTGCTTGGAATCCTTGACACATGACCGCATGGATACCTTTTTTTTGAGTTCGTCTCATGGGCACCTATATCTTCTCACGATTCGTCGCGGAATGGTTGATGAACGAAGGCTTTACTTAGGGGACGTTTCTCAGGAACGTTTTACTCGATATTCTGGTCTGTTTTTTGTTGATTTTATCCAAGCGTCTCTAAGTTCAAAAATAGTTCGGAACTTCCAACCATTTCCTCGATGGTCAGTCCAGTAGATTCCTACGGATTTTGGGTCTACTATGGAATTATGATAATCCCATTCTGCATCCGCAGATACGTCGATTAAATCAATAGCTGGTAATTCTTCATACCATAAGTCGTATGTTCCCCATCCAATGTAGATCTTAGACAAGTTCTCCCCCATTGGTGCCAATAGGACTTCATTAGGTTTGATATTCGCAAGTTCTGCTCTAAACAATGTTTCAGAAGAGTCTCCAGTCAGTCTCCGGGGATACACAGGTTTGCGCCACCATTTTTGCATAACAATGGTAGCCACTTCTAGGATCGCGTGTGCATTTCTGGGAATTGTGTTCTCTTTGGAATAGGGTACGATGTCGAAGGTCTTCAACAAACGTTTATAGGATTCTTTTTCAATCCTAAACTCGTTTTTTGGGGTTGCAACACGTCGCCACGGTTTATCAAATTTGTCTATTGTAGGATAGTCGAGTGGGCTTTCTTCTAGTACAATGGTTTTTGGAAATTGGCCCGCAAGGTATCCTACCAATGCTTCTAATCTTCTTTTACCTATGTCTTTTGGGACATTGTACGTTTCTCTTAAAAAATTCGTGAATGCTTCCTTCGTATACGAAGGAAATGCTTCCTCAACTCTTTTTAGAATAGTTCTTTCGGTACTCATATCCGGTTTACCAACATGGTATTTATTTGTAAGACATCGATTACTACTCACTTCTTTTTTTTAAAATTATGATTTAGGAATTGAATTCTCGAGCTTTCGAAAGTACCAATCATGAGTGAACAATGGATAGAGGTGTGCGTTTACTCTATACACGGAACTTGGGACAAGGCGAGGAGGGCGTGGTTCGCTGTCCCTCTCGCTTAAACACCTCATGTGATTGTTTGATGGGTGGGGGAACCCTCCGCGGTCGTTCTTGTACCACGCTGTCGTCTATATCCATGGCCTCTGTGTCGCCCATGGCCAAAGGTCGGTGTGTGGTATTTGTCCAATCACCCCAGGGTGTAGGTAGTCGTCTGTTCATCACGCGGCAATGCGAAGAATGGTTGGTTGTCGCGGACGGAGTGTATAAAATGGCGGGAAAACCAACCAACGGTTAACAATAAATTACTTTCGACGAAACGTATATTTATTCTGTGTACAGTTTCCCTTTTTGACACTTCGTCTTTTTTTATGCACATTAAAGCTCTCGACGAACATTTCTCTTGGCCAAAAACGCATCTTTGTAGTCTTCTTCCACAAACATATCCCATTGACCCAACTCGCTCGACATCTTGGAGAGTTGTCCCACACGGTCGGCAACGTCTCGCAAGAGCCGAGCGTTAACCTCGACGTCTTGTATCGAAGCAGGCATGGTTTCTCCCCTCGCCTCATAGTGATGTCGTAAACATGCGAGGAGATTGTTCCCATATGGAGGGTCGCCCAGATTCTCCACGCCTTCGGGCTCGAACCCGATGTCTTTGAACAGATCCCTTTCGTCTTGTGTCAGTAGGTCTCCCTCCATACGCTCCCTCGCATGCTCTCGGTGTGCTGTGATCTCCAGGGCACATTGAACGACGTAAAAGTCGTTTTTAACATTGATGGCAAAGTAATGATGCCTTAGAAGCATCATGTTGGCCGTGATGTTGTAGTAAAACAGGGCCAACATCATCATGACAACGATGAAAACCACCACCGCACAACCGCATGCGAGGAAGCATCGACCCGGTCTCCATTCGGGAAAAGAAAGAGCCATTGAGCAAGTGGATCGAAAGAATCGCGCAAATTGGGTATTTCATGTACGTCTTAATTATTTACACACCACGTCTATAGCTCAAACACGGAACTCAGATGGATGGCTGGTAGGTCGCCCTTCGTTCCGTTGTGTACGCCGCTCTCTTTCCTCGCTTCGGACTCGGCAAAGGCGCTTGGAGACATCAATCCAAACACAGGCATAACCACATCTAACGTTTGAGACACATGTTCTTTCAGCTGCGTCATGCGACGAAGCACCATAAACATGTTGTCTGCGGTCGAGGAGTCCAGGTCAAGCGTCGAGGTGTCTTCCGCCAGTTTCGAAATACACCGTTGCAGGGAGAACCTTTCCGTCCATTTGTCCGAGTAAATGGCTTTCCATTCTGGGTCCCCGACCGCTTCTTCTCGCTTCTTTTGCAGACTCGCATCCATCATGACGCATTCAAACAGGCTAAGTTCTGTGTACGATTCGAGAAGCGACCCGCGACTGTGTACCAACGCGACCCACATTTCTTCGTACGACCCCAATAACCCATGGAAGTTATAGACCATAATTACCATCGCCGTCAATTGCGAAAACAAAAGCATTTTATACCATGTCTGTGTATCCATGCGTCGTCCACAAGGGTTGTGGATAACTGATTGGTTCGTTGAGCTGGGCAAAAAAAAAAATAAAACAATTCTTTGAAAGTAATTTTTTACACTTGACGATTGCTTCTTATTCACCAATCCACTTTGTTCTCCTTCATTCCCTCGTCGATTCTTTATCCATTGCCACGTTCACCTTCGATGGAAACCTCTGACGCCCACTCCAAAGAAGATTACACCTTTCGCCTACCTTCCGATTTTGTCGCCCAATACGCGAAGAAAACGCCCCCGTTTGGCTTTAACGGGCTAGGCGAGGTGACCTACCGACGTTCTTATTCTCGCATGAAGGAAGATGGGATTAACGAAGAGTGGTTTGAGACCATCGAGCGCGTGGTCAATGGAACGTATACAATGATGCACGCGGCTGCCTCGAAAAACGAAGACTCTCCGTGGGTGGAGGACAAGGCCGTCGCTTCGGCCATGACGATGTATGACAAGATGTTCAAGATGAAGTTCTTGCCTCCGGGCCGAGGCCTCTATGCAATGGGCACCAAGATCACCGACACCCTTCGCCTGTACGCCTCTCTTAACAATTGTTCGTTCGTATCGACCGCGGTGTTGCATGATGGATCCAAAGACCGTACCCGTCCCTTTCATTTCCTCATGTTGATGAGCATGATGGGTGTGGGCGTTGGGTTTGACGTCAAGGGGAAAGGCGCGTTTCCCATCAGCAGTCCTTTTGCCGACCCCTCCACCGGGGAGGTGTACGAAGACATGGGTGCACACACAATACAAATCGAGATCGAGGATTCACGCGAGGGGTGGGTATCCTCCACCGTTGCGCTTCTACGCGCCTACTTTTACCCTGGGAAGCTCAATCCGGTGTTTTCCTACTCCAACATTCGTCCAAAGGGCACCCCTCTGAAAAGGTTTGGAGGCATTGCCCCGGGACCCGAGCCTCTGCGCAAGCTACACGACTCGTTGCGAAAGCTGTTGGACGAAAAGGCCGGGAGCTTGATCGACACCAACCTGATCACCGACTTGATGAACCTGATTGGGGCATGCGTTGTGGCTGGGGGTGTGCGCCGGACCGCAGAGATTGCTCTGGGGGACATCGATGACCGAGACTTTGTTCACCTGAAAGACTTTGGAACCTACCGTGCCGGGTGGATGTGGACCTCGAACAACTCGGTCTCCATTGGGGAAGACGACAACGATTTTGAGTCCATAAAGAAACTCCTTCGCGTGACTCTGCGTACGGCGGCCAACGGGGAACCCGGGTTCTACTGGATGCATAACATGCAAGGATATGGGCGTATGGACCGTGTTGGCGACGATAGTGTGCGCTTGCTTTGTTACGACGAAAGGCGGGAACCACGAGCCACCGGGACCAACCCGTGTGCAGAGCAAACTCTCGAGTCGTACGAGTTGTGCTGCCTGGTTGAGACGTTTCCCCACTTGCATGAATCAATGGAGGAGTACATCCAAACGCTCAAGTACGCATACCTCTATGCCAAAGTTGTCACCACGGGGATGACACAATGGCCCGAGACCAACGAGATCATCCAGAGGAACCGCCGCGTAGGTTGCTCCATGACGGGCGTCGCCCAGTTTGTGGACCATTGGGGACGAAAAGAGCTGGCCAACGCCATCAAGAACGATCCCAAGAAGGCCCGCGAGTATTCCGAAGAGAAAGTGGGAGACCTCATTCGAAAAATGGGTCGAGCCGTTCTGGTGGAATGGTGCGAGCGCGGGTACCGTGCCATCCGGAACTGGGACATTACTTACTCCAAATGGATGGGTATTTCGGAATCCGTAAAGGTCACTTCGATCAAACCTTCCGGAACGGTATCTCTACTGGGTGGCGCGACCCCTGGGATGCATTGGCCCATCGAGCGGTATTACAAGCGAAGGATACGTATCAACGACTCCTCGCCTCTGATTCCCATCCTGAAGGAAGCAGGGTATCGTATTGAGAAGGACACGTATGCGGACCATACCGTTGTGGCCACGTTCCCCGTATACTGTGGGTCGGAATCCATTCGCCGCGAATCCGAGGTGACGATGGAAGAACAGCTGTCGATGGCGGCGCTGCTTCAAAAGCACTGGTCTGATAACCAGGTCAGCGTGACCATCAAGTTTTGGCGATCCCCCACCGTCCAGGAGGCCTCCGAGTTTTTGGCAATGGTGGTGGGCGCGTACGTGAACGATCGGGAAGCGCTGAAGCACATCATGGGAAGTCGCAGGGTGATGGACTATTCAGGCGAGAAGGGCATGCAGGAAGCGCTGGACACACGCTGGGACAAGATGGATGTGCGCAAAATTCACGAGATGCTTCAAGGCATCGGAACGGAGATTGGAAATATCAACGTGGGTCTCTCTGCTTCTTCCCGCACGACCCTGTTGAAACGATATTGCTTGGATATGTCCCAAAGCGATGGGAAGCGACAAGTGGAGATGATGCGAGGGGTCATCGAACACCACATAGAAATGTTCTTCTCGCGTGAAACCGAGGGCGACATGGAACGCGTATGTGCTGAACGCATCACCGACGTGCTGACGGTGGCCAAAGCGGCACACATTGCTTCACTTCTGCACGAATACCGCAACAAGCTGAAAGCCGTCTCTTTCTTACCCATGGAGACGGGAATCTATGCCCAAGCGCCGTATGAACGCATCACCGAGACCATGTACGAAGCCATGAAATACGGCATCACTCCTATCAAGCACTGGCAAGCGATGCCGCAACCCGAACAGCCCATTGGGTGCGATGGCGATGCGTGCGAGAAACCTCCGGTGACCATTGGAGGGACGCTTGCCCACTCGTCTACCTGAGGGGTGACGCGATGTGTGTTGGTTTTATTTGATTAAACATCCGCGATATGCTTCCACTTTTCCAACTCTTCGTCGTCCGCCAAACCCGCAATGTGTCCTGTAAACTCGCGCATCACGCGATCCTCTCTCTGCTTGCATTGCCTGTCCACATACGTTCCCATGCAGTAGCTACACACAGGAATGAACCGACTGTTCATGACGCGGAACCACCGGAGGCAGATTCTGCAGGCCGCAACGTCCATCAGTTGTCCCACAGTGTAGCATTCTTTCAAGATCGTGGGGAAGAACGCTTGGTCTCTGTGCCAATGAACGGCCAGTTCTCCGTATCGTTTGGAATAGTCGTTCATCATCTCATCAAACGCGCTGGCGAAAATGAAAAGATGGTGACTGTCACTAGGGCCTTCCTGTACCCAAATCAAATAGACTTGATGGCTGGTGTCCAAACACATGTTCTCCATTCGTTGTATCAAGGGGTTTTCGCGATGATTGGATTCCCACATGTACCCTGGCCAGATGGGCCAACGTTCTCGATCTTCCATGGTACCTTGGATCATGGGTACCTGGCGATCGTCTTCTTCCCTGGGGAGTTTTTCCTTTTCTTTGACGTACTTCAGTGCGTTCGACAAGGCTTTGATGGTAGTTGGGTAGTCGGTGCCCAGATCACCAACGCGATACATAGAGGACGCATGCAGACGAGGGATCGATGTGTTCTGTTCGGCCATCTTCGCGAGGAAGATGGTGGGCAACTTGGGTTCCGTGATGTCCAGGGCGTTAGGAATATAATCACCACGGCACATATGCCTTCGTCCGCGGGTATGAGGCCTACCCCAAAACACTTCCATTCTGGTGTCTACCGAGGGAATAGGATCAGGCGAAGTGGGACCGTATAAAGACGCAATCGCTGCCCGGGATCGTCTCGTAGACATATTGTGGCCAAAGAGTCCTGAGAATAATGATACGCGCGAGTAAACACAACACTTGGGAAGAAACCGTTATTTCTGGGAAGTCGCGGTTCTATTTCCAACTCCCCTCCCCCCTTTTTTTTTAGTAGAACATCTGTTTTCCTCCTAAACGTTTTTAAGTCGGTTCATCAGAACCCGACGACTTTCGTCGCCTCCTCGCAACACCGCCACTGTTGTAATCAAACATGCAAAAAGGCAAATGATCATCCCTGCGGGCGTACGAATTATGCGGACTAACCATTTGAACCATCCTATATCTCCTTCTCGTTCTTTCCTCCTCGCCTTCCTCTTTTCCTCTGCGCGTTGCCTTCTGTAGGACGCCTTTGTTCTCGTCCCTCCGCCTACTTGAATGTTGCGTGTGACAACCTTGGACTTGGTTCCCGTCGGCATAGCAGCATGCGAGAATAATATTCGTGAACGACTCTTGGGGAAAATGAGGTATATCAAATGGGGCATTTATTTATTTTCCCCTCCTCCTCGTTCTTCCCAATCACTCGTCATGAGGCCGGTGAGATCGTTGGGCACGTGAGAACCATCCACGGACACGTGTAGGTACGTTGTCCAGAAACTCTCCCACGCTATCAAACACTCGGTCTCCAGGCAAATCTTCCACTTTATCTAACCGTTGTCTCCTATCCCTCGCGTCCACACTTGGGTTCTCTACATCGTGCAGTATAGCTCCGACCACATCGGTAGCATTTCCGAGAGAAGACCCTTCTTCCGTACCCATCGCCTTGGCGTCTTTACCTGCGTCCAAATCCCTTGTTCGTGTACGACGTGTAGGCACCACGGGTCTGGCATCTTCTCTGGACTCTTTGGGCAACAGGTCGGCCAGGGACTCTCCTCGGTTCATGCGAGAGAGAATGGTCACCACCTTCCTCGTTTGTTCGCGCTGTTGCGCCAACTCCTCGCGTATATCGGCGACCTGGGCATCGCGCTGTTCCTCCGATTTTTTCACCTTGGGCACCAGTCGGGCCAGGCGTTTTTTGACCGATCGGAACATCGACGAAGGCCGACTGGCGTTGTCGATACGGTCGGCCATACGGCTCAGACGTTCAGAAAGCTCCGTATTGACCACAAATTCGGACACCTTTTCGTACTGTGACCGAATACGCATACTACGCAACCACGGCCAGACGAAGGACCACAGAATGCGAAGGAGGGCCAGCAGGGCGTACAGCGCCAGCAGCGCGTAGATTCGAATCAAGCCGGTGGAGAATGCGAGGAAGCTCAAGGCCACCAGAAGCAGGAAGAAAAGTAGTCCTGGCACACCCGAGAAGAACCCGATGACAAAGCAGGTGAACTCGCCGTTGATCAGGTCGGGAGACCCCACCGGGTTGGACGGAGTGGCGTTGGGGAACGTGATGAAATCGACCAGACCTCCAAACAAGTCGTCCACACCGACCAACTCCAAGAAGTAATCCAACCAGTCGTCAAGGTACCACCAATCTGGCAGGTACTTTTGGAAGTCTCCTGCCTCCAGGTCTTTCAGGAAGGGAATCAGCTCGGTGGCGACCCATTCGGTGTACGTGGGTGTCCAGTAGAAGATGAGGAACCCAAAGAAGATCACCAATAAAAAGTATCGGAGTCGTCGTACCACGAACAGGAAGAATGATCCAAACGCCAAAAGTAAGGCGACAAAGACGGCGCTCGAAAGGAATACGTTCCATCCGGCCAGCACCGATCGAACGACAAACTTGGTTACCGCGATCATATTGGACCACGAGGCTTTTGTTAGCGTCCACCACCGGTCGATGATGTCTCCCTTGCTCGCATACCACACTTGGCCCTCCAGATCGTATCCAAAGTTTGTACAATCGGGCACCAGCAGGTTGGTCAAGGGAACCACCGGGAAGCGTACGTTGCAAACGACTTGCGGGTAACACAAGCACCGACCCGTGTTACCGGTACACTCTGACTTGTCTCTGATCTCCCAGAAGAGCGTCCTCCATTCCAATCCGGTATCCGAGGGACAGCGACACTCGGCTCCTCCGGAACAATCACCGGCGGTGGTACATGTACCCTCCGCGCCGGTACAATTGTAAATGTCCCATATATACTTGATGGGACTCTGGATCGGCGCTCCTCGGCTGTCCATCAACGGGTCTGGCGGCACGGGCCACAGGTTGACGACGATGGGCAGTAAGGCCGTAAGGACGGTCGTCAGAACCTTCTCAATGATGGTAAAGATGATCGATACTTGTGGGAACACGTATCTCAGGATCAAGAATACCACTTCGACAAGGACGTTCAGGACCAGCAACACTCCGATGGTCAACAAGGCTACGTACACTTGGAGCCCGTAGTTAACCGTGTAAATCAAGTTGTACATGATAACCTCGGCCAAATCCCTCAAGCTTAACAGTACGTTGGCCCCGGTGATTTCCACATAGTCGGTAAAGATGATATCGAACCAAACGAGCGCATAGTTGGTGTAAATCTTGAAAAAGTGTTCGAACAGGTTGGTCGAGAACACCGCAGGAAGAACGGCCATAATCACTTCAGGGTTCTTAAAGAGGACCCTCGCCATGCCAAAGACCCCGATACGTTCTTGCAATTGGATGCTGTTCCGCAGGTGTTCTTTCCTTGAGGTAATCGCACGAGGCGGGGGGTGTTTCAGGAACGGGAACATCCTTTGGTACTTCTCAGCCTGCTGTTCTGTGATGACGGGTCGGTTGTACAGGCTGTTGTTCATGGCACGTTCGCTCAGTGGATCGATCTCTCCTCGAAGAATCCGCTGTCCCTCTTGGATTTCGCGCACGTAATCCTGCGCGGTGTACAGAGGACGTCCTCCGGTAACCTTCATCATTTCTCGCGTGTGCTCAGCATCCTTCTCGGCAGACCAATAGACGATGTTCTGGGTCATGTTGTACAACCGCTTCTTCATGCCAAATGTCTTCAGGGCAGCCGTGATGCCCTCGTCGTACTCTGGACCGCGAATGGCCAGCCGGTTGACGGCAAAGTTGACCATGCGAGGGGCGAACAGGGCAGCTGCGCCAATGTGCATGTAACTTTCTACCCGAGCAGCAATGCCTCGAATGTAGTTGAGCTCTCGGTAATCGGGGTTCTCGGCTTGGTATCGCTTGATAACACTTCGGAGTTCTCGTCGCTCTTCCGCCGTGGTATAAAGGTGCGCATGGCGAACCGAAGGGGCGTCGCTGTGATGATATGAGGGGTCCAAGTCGCGCAAGAACTTGTCCACATTGACGGTAGTTTCGTCCATGAACGAACGCATGAAGCGTACCAGCGACATGGTTCCCTGGGCCAAGAACTCGTGGGTGTTGTGCTTACGGAAGTGGTATCGCATCTCTTGGCGATGCGGGAACCGAACACCCAGAAGGGTTGACGTCCCTTCGACGGTGCTCCGAAGGCCTCCGGTCTCTGGGTTCATCTCAAAGCCAGGGAACTTTTGCCAATCCAGCTTGTTGGTCAACATGATGGTATGCAGCGCCAGTGTACTCAAGTTGCCCTGGAAATGACGATAATGTTCCACATAGGGAGCGCTCATGTCCCAATAGATGTTTGTCGCTCGTTTGAGACGTTTCATGCGAGAATAAAGACTGTTGGGGTCCGCGCGCATCTCTTCGTATGCGCTGGTGTCTCGGCCGGTGCGCTCAATACGTTCCCGGTTCCTTTCTCGCCTGCGCTCAACACCTCGTTGGAATGCAGCTTCGTCGCGTTCCCTGTTGCTGTCGGTGTGTGTAGCGGGAGACACTTTGGAAAGGAACAAGTGAAGCAACTTGTCCTTGCGTATTTTCCTGGCCACCTCTTCGGAGATTTCGTCTCGAATTTCGTCCTTGTTCACGTCCCTGCGGCGGTAGGGTTCTACGTACGCGCGGTACACAGAGGCCAGGCGATAAGAAGGCTTCTTTCGAATGTACCATTTCTGTTCGGCGTCGTCCTCTTGGTTAAAAGCGTAGCATTGTTCGTCTTTCAGACATTGGCGAACGCCTATCTCTTCCTCAACGGCCTTTTCTGTAGCTGCATCCTCCTCGGTCAGAGGACGTTTGACTCTTGAGCGTTCTCTAGCCAGATGCCTTCGTAGCTCGGGGTATCCTTCCACCATTGTTTCCCCGGCTTTCTCGCCTTCCTCGTTTTCACCGCCTTCTTCGGTGTCAAAGACGTAAGCTCCATCCTTGAACATATTTTTGACATCGTCCTCGCTGTAATCCTCTCGATTGAAGAAAATGCCTTGCTTGCGCATTTCCACTTGGCGCGAAAGGTCGGGCACCAGATCGATAAATACGTCGAACGGGTGGTCGTCGTTACAATCGGCAACGTCGATATCCACTTCGTCTTCGCAGAACGATTCTACCACATCAAAGAGGATATCGCAGGACCCCTTGCCCGTGGCAAGGATAGTGGCCAAATCAAGGTCCGGGTCAAACAGGAAGGGCGAGTCAAAGGTATAACAAAACAAATCGTCGGCGGGGCCTTGGTTGTCATCATCGTCGCTGTTCCCGTCGCCCGTAGATATCGGCGAGGCCAAGTTGTCCAGATTAAAATCGAAATCAAAGTCGAAATCGAACCCAAAGTCGAGCGTTCCTACATCAAAGTCCTTTCCAAAATCGATACTAAACTGGGGGGCATCGAGGGCGTCGTTACATAACCCTTCGATTTCCAGCAAGACTTCGCCCAGCAACTCGTACAGTTCGCCGATGAAAATGCAGTAGCAGTATAGCGCTTCAAGTACGGGGCAGATACCTGCGGCCACAATCTCAATGATCAAGTCAAAGATGCAGTCAAGTATAGGCAGGATGCCATTCGCTCCCGACCGGCATTCGTCTTCGATACATTCTGCGTCGTCTTCGGCACAATCCAAGCAACTGGCTACGGTAAAGTTGACCAGAGGACCGGCGATACATTCCAGCAAAGACCCAATAAAACAGCCAAACGAATCAAACCGAATGCAAGGGATTTGAAGGACCAGTTCGGCAAAGAAATCAAAGATTTTTTTCCATAGCTCCAGGAAAATGTCATCGAACCACGTTTCGATAAAGTCTATCACACAGTCGTTGAAAAAGGTATCCCAAAGGTCCAGTATATCATCGATGGGAACGGGTTGGTCTTCACCAGACAAGGCAAGTTCAAGCTCGTCTTTGATCAACTGGAATGCTGCGGGCGCAAGTATGGCGATACACTCGAAAGATTCTACGATGAATAGGAATATGGAGTCGGCGACGGCGCCCTTTAAACAAGTCAAGAAGAAAATGATGGAGGTCAGTAGCAAGTCCGTCAACAGCGAAATCACTTGATACGTTGTCTCGTAGATGGTGTATCCAATACCAGCACCATTGATTTGGGGAGTAGGGTCTTCTGGGTCCCAACCAAAGTCAAAACCAATGTTGGCGGCGTTGAGGAACTGTGGGTCGTAACGCTTCCAGGCACTGCTGTCTTTGTTCCATCGCGTAAAGTTGCGTTTCATCTCGCCTTGCATTTCGGGGTTGTTGGGTGCCAGAGACCGAGCCATGCGAGAAAACAAGTCGTCGTAACGCTTCTTCACCGTGGGGTTGTTCAACACCTGCACGGGCATGCCCATCAAGACCTTGGGCGGAAGGGTTGGTGCATTTCGGAAATTGGGACTGATCAAGTCGGCCCATTCGACTCCAAAAACATAGTCGTCAATGTATTCGTTCACCGATGCGTCGTTACACACATTGGTGTCATCCGGATCAATCAGGTTAAGGGGTAATGTGGCTAAACATTTCACAATCAATTCTATGGAGTCCAAATAAATCATCACATAACAAGTATAAAATTCGAAGAAAAAATTGAACGCCTCGCAGAATGGTTCGAATGCTATAGCATAGGCATCATTGAAGATGGGTACGAATCCCCGAAGAACAATGTCGTCAATCACTTGGAACCCAGGCCGTACGGTTTCCGCAATGATTTCGTAGTTTGCCACAAAGGCCGCGGTAGCCACCCAGGATAGCAGGAAAAAGAACCAAAACAGTCGGAACGCGAAAAGCCAATTGGACAGGCGAAAGAAGCCCACACCAAAGTAGACGGCTGTCAGTACGATGACCGATATGGCTCGAAGCAGAAACTGTCCAATGGGGTAAAGGAACCGCCGCAAGAACCCGGTAATCAAGGATCCATATCGAATATCGTCGTCGTACGTGTTGGTGTACGCTTCGTTCCGTATGGCGTCGGCCACGTCGTGAAAGGTGTCCTTTTTGTCTTTGGCGTCCTGCGCGTTCAGCATTTCCGACAAGTCGCCCAATTCGTCCGCCACATTGTCTCGGACGCGCTCTTCCAGCTCTCCCAGCTCCTCGGGGGTGACCCGAGAGACGGTTTCGTCCATCCTATTGTGACGTTAGACGCTTATGTATTCACCGGTGTGAAACAAAAGCTATGTAATCTCTCGGTCCTTTTATTTCACGCTGTTAAATATACCCCACCCTCCGCTAAACTTATTTCATTTGATGGAAAAATTTTTTTTTACCCCCTTTTACTCGTCTTTTACACTTCCCTCACCGAATGGTCCTCGCTCTTCTTGGTCTTCTTACACTCTTTTTCCAGATCGATGGTCGCGGCCCTCTTGCGGAATTCTTCACCTTTAGAAAGCACTTCGTTCACTTGGGCTTGTGCCAAAAGACCGACGTAACGCCGAATGCATGTAGGACATATACTTTTCCAGACTCCGGTTTTACCGTATCCCAGATTAAACTCTATGAGCTTCTCTTTGTAGCGATTATCGCATACTATGCATTTGCTATACCTACTCATATCGGTGACGATGCGCGTTTCCTTGTCGATAACACCCCATCTATATCCCGGGGTACCCAACTTCAGCTTGACGATCATGTCGCTGGATATCATCTTCTTTTCTTCATCACAATACTTCAGAATCCGGCGTACACTTTGTTCTAAGTACCCTTCTTCTTCTGCTCGTTCCTCCATTCCACGCAGGCGAGAGTGATCGCTTGCCTCACGAACACATAACTCGCCTCTATTTCCTGTAAATATACGAAATACGAAATACGAACGTCAACATTTATTTGCGCTGCCAAAATAAAATTCCTATAACTGCGAAGAAATAAAAGATCATGCGAGGGGAAAAACATTCTAACACACAGCCCCAAACATACATGACCAACGTGTCCAACAAAATAGAACATACCTGTACCCGGGGACCAAGTCCATCATCCAGACATAGACGAACCGTTGGGGAGACCATACAGATGGCGCTTTTACGAGGCAACGAACCTATATTCATCATCCTGTACCTGGGGTCCATGGCAATGCTCATGATGGTGGGCAACTTGGTACAACCGGCGGGAGCGGTTCTTACGTACGACAAGCTGTTCCTGCACTACAATAACGACTTCCACGCTTGCTTCCCCGGAGAAACCGATTTCAACTTCACACTGACCGACGATGGAACCTGTAGAGAGTTGTTCCCAGGCAATGAGACAACAGGGCTGACGCCCTGTTACTACCAATCGTATTCGGACGGGGCGGTGAAAAAGCTGGCCATCGTTGGGCGGTGTGATTGCGAGTATGTGACCAATCACAACGGGCACCGCGCGTACAATCGGTCCTGCAACCTCCTTCGCATGCAACCGGACGAGTGTGTGGACTTGAGTGGGAAGAAAAAGGGGACTGTATTCAACGACTTTTTCAACACACAAAACTGGCTGAGGTACATGAATGCGGAGACAAGCCCGTAGCGCAACCGCGACGTTGGTCCATGTACACGTGTATTCAACATATCGTACATAAAGGAGAGGGTGGTGTTGGGTTAATGTCCATTCAAATCCGTGTTTGGAAAGAAATGGGAAAATGTGAAAAAAATAAACATCGTCTTATCTTTTGGAGAGTGTGTGCATGCTGTTTGGTACATAAGGAAAAAAAAGGTGTTGGTCAGGGAAAACATGGAAGATCCTTCCACGCATGAAGGATGGGTGGCTACCTTACGGGCCCTCTTGTGGGGTGTCGTGGCCCTTGAAATCCTGGGTGACGTGCTCCTCGTCGCCGCGAGCATATGGTCCAGCGCCGACGAACCCGAGCAATTGGACGACATTCTGAATATGTGGATGCATCCATTGAGCGTGTTAGGGTCGCTTTTCTATGCTCGAATCGAACTGTGGGAAATTCAAGAAGAAGAAAGCGAGGAGGAGCGGGGCAAACGGTCTAGAAATCGGGCGTCCAGGGTGTCTCGCATCTTGGTGTTCATCATCCTCTTCAGTGTCATGCCCATGTCCGATTTGTTTACCCTGATCAGTTACATACGAGCGAACAACTTTGAAAGCGACACACTTTCCTCTTATACCATCTTTGTTGCTTCCTTCCTCCTGTTGGTCAGCGTTCTTTGCTGGTTGTGGGTGGCGGCCAGTTCTATCATACTGCTATCTCTAAGTGGAAAGAGTTCTTACTCGCCTAATCTCGTGAGGGGAGGAGTACAGGGAAAAAGCATTAAGTCCGATGCGAGGGGAAGAAGGGGAAAACAAAGCGGTGAATTCGAAATGGCCCATCTGGCCCCAGGCGTGGAGTTGTTCGACCCTCCCTTCGCTTCCGCTAACGAATCCTCACTAAGACGTAGGCCAGAGGCACCTTTTTTATAATAAACTCCTCATATTGTTTATTTTTCGCCAATATTGGTCCATTCATCCATTCATTCATCCCCTTGATACTCCTCCATATCCGACTAGGAGGACTCCCACGAAGAAGAAGAAGAGAACACATGCCCCCATCCAAAATATTCGTCACAGGACTCTTCCGATGCGCTGGACAAGGACATGGACATGTGTTGGGGAGTGCTGCTGTCCTCGCCTTCCACATGCGAGGGGTCATCGTTTTCTTCTCCCGAGTATTCTTCCTCCCCTTCTTCATCCATCATGTGAGACGCAGCGTACGCTTCCTCCAGGTCGACGTGAAGCATGTCTCCGACCCAGTTGCTCGCACGTCGGACACGTTTTCCATTGGGTGCCACAAACTGCGTTACGCCAGTGGAGAAGTCTATGTACACCGTCGGACGGTTAGTGATTCGTGTGGGTAGGATCGACCCATTCGAACGTACGTAAACACTGAATCCAGGCAGAGACTCTTGGGGGTTTGTATACAAGCGCGGACCGTTTCTTCCTACATGCGAGGAGACTGTGGTTGGTTTGGGTTGTGTCAAGTTGGCCAAACAAGTAGCAGCCACGGATATGTCATACGTGGCCATGTCGAGGGTATGGCTACGATATGGCTGGACTTGGGCAGAATCCGTATATTCGTCAAACGTAAATAATTTCTTTGGTGCAATAAATGCAAAAGTTTGAGGCACAATTCCAGTAAAGTGCACAGTTTCCTGTGGTGTGAAATATTTTAGGTTAGGTTGTGTACATTTGCATTTTTCCACGTGCAGTGGTACCATCAAGTGGATACACGAATATGGCGTCTCCGCTGCCCACTTCCTTGGATTTACAACACATCAATCAATCTCTTTTGGACTATTCGAACCTTCTCGTGTCTACCCAAAGTAAGCTTGACGCGGCCCTCAGAAAGATTGCCTTTATGAAGGAAAAACTCAACGCCAAAGACGACGCGCTTGAGGACGCGAATGGAAAACTACTGGAAAGGGATCTCGACTTGGCAAAGGCAATGGATGACATTTCTGCTTTACAGAAAGAATTGGCCAAATTACGCGCTAAGAACCGTTCTCTGGAAAAGTACAAGAAGAAACAACGGTTCACCCGAGAGGAGGAAAAATCCCTCTTGGTACACGCCAAGGCTATCAGAGATATATTCGGAGGAAAGGTGCCAGAGGACGTAACCTACTCGGCCAACGACCGACACTCCTCCCAGCGGACCCCCTCGCCTGAAGAACGAGTCTCTCGATCGAGACCTTCGTCCCCAACCCGCCGAAAAAGAAAAGCTATAGAACGCGAGTCCGATTCGCACGGTCACAGAAGGAGACCTCGCACGCAGGAACCCTCTCCGGTGGCGCGCGGTAGGCCCGGTCCATTGATTCCTTTTCAAAGGCAAACCACCATTGAGCAACACGTTGCTACATGTGCCTCGGTGGACTCTACGATTTCATCCGAGAATCTCGAAGACCCGTTTATCGACGCCTCTTCCGACTTTTCGGAACACGATAGCTCAGACGAAACTTACCCCATGGGAGCACCCTCTCCCCCTCCTCCTACTCCTCCAGGGGGGACCGGGAGAGCTCCCTCGGGCCCCCCTTCCACACACAGGTGGACTCTTCCCCATATCACATATCCGCTTCCACGAGACACTGTAGAACCTGATTTTACGCTGTTGACGACGGCTCCTCGACACGAAAGGGACCGTGTTTACCGACGGAATGATGTCCTATCCTACGTCAACACCCATCCCCTTATGGAAGGCCAAAAGGATAAGAAGTTCCGCAATGCGTTTGTCAACGTCAAACAGATCAAGGAGGGGTTCCGAAAGAAACCTTGGATTACCAACGAAACTATAGCTAAGATCGGAAAAGAGATTGCCGCGGTATTGCCTCCCGTGTGGCCAGCGGCCGAGAAAAAGATACCCAGCGGGTGTAGAGCGTGTGACGCAAGCGGGTTTCCCATACGAAAATAAGGTGTCCCCCAGACCATATTCTTTTCCACCTATGCACGTTCCAGGAATAGATGTTCGTATTTTTGTATTCTTGAAAAAAAACCAAAATTTTTCCATATTCGTAATTTTTTACTTTGCACGTCACTTTTTCGCGGGCCCGGCACGAACACTTCTCGCATGCAATGAGTCGAAGAGAAAACAAAGTAGAGGCGTTGACAAACGGCATCGAAGACTACTTCAACATGATGTCAGAAAGACACAAACGACGCGTCCTAAACAAGTGTCAGCGCGTATCCCGTAAGGCCATTGAGGAAAAGGAAAAACGACTGGCGAACATCGAGGAAATGAAGGGTCAACGCGACCAGTTGGCCTCCGACATTGAAGAATCCCAGGAAATGATACGTGCCTGGACCTCCAGGAGAAGGGCTATCCTGCGGGAAGCCAGGACTCTGTTGGACAAAATCAACGCAAAGAAAAAAATCATAATCACATGGGCCGAAGAAAAATCCTCGGTAGACGTGTCCATCGCCATGCTCGAACAAAAGATGGACGAAGAATTTTCCAATATCTTGCAAAGGGAACTGTTTGCGGCTGATGTTTTTGACGACCCAACCACCTCGCATAGCAGTGATTCCTCCAGTGATTCCTCCTCAGACTCCTCTTCCTCAGACGAATCTTCGTCACTGTCGTTGGACGAACCTTACCACTATGGCGCTATACGCCTGGAAGACTACTACCCTGTTCGCGTCGAGCGTAACCCCCCGTTCCCAGAAGAACCCGGAGAAGGAGGGCCAATTGACATTGAACCACGCGAGGAGGTAGAGAAGTGTGACCCTTTTACTTTGGAAGAGTGCATGGGTCCCAAAGAAGGAGATGCGCAACCCATCGTCAACTCTTCTTCCTCTCCCCGCTCGCCTGAAGGTCTAGGCTCTATGCCTCGATCCTCGCCTTCTTCCAAAAAGAAGCGGAAAGTCTCGTCCAACGGAACACAGTCTCCGTCGACTTCTAATTCGGAAAAGGCGAGAGGGAAGAGGAATAAACCATCGGCGAATGGGCCTGTGACGAGGCAGGGCGATACCGAGGGTGAGGAAAAGGAAAAGGAAAACAAACCGTACGAAAACTTTTACATTCCGGTGTACACCTTCCGAGGATCATACTGTTTCCACTGCGGAGAACACGATCGTTCGTTGATGAAATCAAACAACGTGAATGCGTGGAATACGTACTTGTACGCTCCGGTCCAAAGCCAAATTTGGCAACATGCGAGAAGCGTGCTTACGTTCCCTCGCCACTGTCATTGTGTTTGTGCGGAATGCGAGAAGCCTGCGAAATCCTGCACATGTTTACACACGTTCGTTCCCCTCGCATGCACCACGTACAAACTGAAAGACTACCTCCCTAAATCGAAAGGAGAATCGACGTATTCCATCACCTCGAAAACGTACACCGACTTGGGCATCATGGACGGGACGCTGTACGACTTGGCTTTAAAGGTAATGCAGGCGAAGGAGGACCACGATAAAGCGTCCGTTCTGTACGAGGCCTTTGTCTACTTCTGGAAACGGTACCTGGAGCATATCCATGACCGCGCACAGCTGGCCGTGTTTGTGTCTCTTGTGTTTGTGTACTCTCACATCTGCGGAAGGAAGAAAGACCAGATGCCCACGCGGTGTGTGTACGCAAACGAGTTCCTTACTCCGGGGAACGTACAACGCGGTTTGTGTACGCGCCACAAACCTCAAATCAGCGCGGCGAGGGAGAAGAAATGGACATGGATCACACAGGGTAAAAAGATCTTTGAAGAATGGAAAGTGTCCAAAGACATGTGAGGGGTGGGTGAAGAAGCAAGCCGTCGTTCCAAAGGTTGGAATAAAATTATTTTACACTTATCCATGTGTTCAATTCACCTTACCCACCGAACAAGGATACCTTTCTCCATCACATGGAACCAAGTGCGAGGCGAGAACCCGCTGATGTTATTCGATGCAGGATTCCTCCCAAGCGATCGGAAAACATAGAAACGCTAACACTTAAAAACACCGACTATCGTCTCGTGCATAGAACACACAAGTATTGCCAAGTGGTGTTCATGTGTTTGTTCCCCGGCGAGTTTATTCCTTGGGAAACACACTCAGACAATGACCAGTTCATTCGGGTAGAACAAGGCAAAGCGTTGATAAAACTCAAACAACCCGACAAAGGATCGAAAATCACACAGGTGGTCGTCGGGGAAGACGAATACATTGTGATTAACGCAGGGGTAGCACATTTTGTAGAAAATGTGATTAAGAAACGGGAAGCACGTTCTGTAGAAACCACCGAACCAGCGGGATCACTCAAGATGTACATTTTGTATGCTGGAAAACCAGAGCATGCGATGGGAACTCTACAAGTACGACAAGGTGGCGAAGTTTTTAGCGTGAAAGAGGAATGATGAAGCATTTTATTCGTAGGGTCCTCAAAATCCTTCGCGTTACTCGAACCCCCTTGCGTTACTCGTCAAACGGAGATTTGGAAACAGGTCTTGTAACCGTTTGCTTAAATACATCGTGTTGTTTACGCACTTGGCTTGGTCCATGCGCATCTTTGTTCCAATTGTACATTCTCGCGGTTTCTTCTCGCATGGGCGTCGAAGCTCCCGTACGGTAACTGATGTCCATGAACCAGAAAAACACAATGTACGCAACGATGCTCCAATGCAACCAAACAAAAACCACATTGAGTATTTCCGAAACCAGTTCTCCAAACACATGGGTTACTTCATCGCCCAGAATCAACGTAGCCAAAACCAGAAGCGCGAAGCACGCCGACAAGACCAGGAGCAGTCGGTCGACCGTGGGGTAAGTCAGGAATCCACCCAATGCATTAGCGCGTACTCGGTTTCCTGATGTGTAGCTTCGCTTGGATTTCCACCATACGAAGAAATGCGCAAAGATCAACGCCAGTCCTGCCGTCGTGGAGAAAAGTGCCCATGCCCCGACACTGTCGTTGGTCGCCAGGAAAATGGTCGACAGAGAGGAAAAGATCGTCATCAGACAGGCCAACAAAATTCCAAAAATGGTCAGACGATGGTACGCGCTCAATGCGAGGATGACGATGGACAGATAGAACGCATAGGCGATCCACCATCCGTACCGCGCACTACTGTTCTCCAGGATGTCCAGGATGGGAAGAACCTTCCCCACAGCTATGACCCACATTGCGCACGCAATCAAGCTTATCGTATTTATGTAACTCTGATACCGTTGTCTGTACACCGCTCTCTTATTCCTTTGGTCGTGTCTATACATCATCAGACACATGAACATCGTGCATGTTCCTAGGATCGCATAAACGGATGCGCCCACAACACGTACCGTATCGTACGGGTGGTCGTACCCCATCTGCGTTGCGTCACTTGCTGGGGTTGGCCTTTCGCTTTTGTCTTTTTTTGGAGGTCGACTTCTTTTTTTTCACATCTGAATCTCCCTTTCGCTTCCTTTCTTTTCGTACGTCATAGTAAAGGGAAAACGTAACCGAAAGGATACGCATCAATCCTTCTCTCCCTCTTCCCCCCATCGTTACCGTTTTCCCAGATTCAAAGGCCAGCTGAGCGGCGGGGAAAATCAACGGAGGGCGAACGGTGGCTCCTGGAAACGCTTCCTTGTTGTACGAAACGATATTGGGATACTTGGCATGCAACGCATCAATGTCCAGTCCGAAATCAAACTCGATGGTCCCCACCACGTTCTCGGCTTCCAGTGAATTGCTCAGGGGACACGCTCGAGGAAACCCCTTCTCGCGTATGTAGGCGAGGGTTTCCATGATGGCGTAGTGTCCCACCGCTTCCGTCTTGGCTCCGGTACACACTACTTTTCCAGGCGAAAAGACCGACACGGAGGTAGAGGGGTATTTGTACCTCTCGATGACGGCTGCAAAGCGAGGAGGAACACATCGGGCCGACCTCCCGTCCATGCGACGGACCAATTCCTCCAACAAAAACCGGTTGTGAGGAGCCTTTTGGTACTTTTTTGCTCCATGCTTCTCCTCGGCCTTTCGCAATACCAAGAGGCAATCGGTTTCAATGGTCGGGTCGTCGTTCCACAGATCATTGATCTCAAAAAGCGAAGAGGGTGCACCCGTCTCCCCCATGCTGGGCCCCTCGCCCTCTTCTTCTCCCAGGTCTGCGGAGGACCTAATTTGTTTCTGCCGTTTTTGTCGTTTCTGTTTGGTCTTGTTGGTGATGGTCTGTATCTCTTCCACAGATTCTTGAGACACCGAACGAAGCCCACAGAGCATGGCAAACACGTAAATATCTCGTTCTGCAATTTTTGGTGCGTTTCGATCGGTCAACTCGCTGATGGAATCGATGCCCGGTCGATCAAAGTATTCCGACTTCATGGTAGACCTCGGTCGTACGTCGGACAGACTGGTCACATACGCGGCAAATGGTTTGGGGATGTACGTAGAATACTCTTCCTGAACGATGCGAGGGTCTCTTGGGTGTGCGTTGTCGTTCATCTCAATCTTGGTGGTAAACACATTGTTGTTGATAAACAACTTGCTCTTGGCAAACGACCGCTCCTTCTCTTCCTCGGCTTCTCTCTGTATTCTTTGTTGGTCACTCTCTTTGCTTGCGCCACCGTCACCACCCTGTTCCATCGTTTGGCTATGTGGTGGGTTGTGACGTACCAACGGGTGTGTATGTTGAAATAGCAAAGCAAAAAAAAATAAATACTAGAATTTTTACCTGCTAATTTAAATTTCTCTCTTTCCATCTTAGGAACACACGCACCATAACTCCTCGCATTACCACTTCCATGGCTACCGTAAGCGAAAAGAAGAGAGCCAAGTTGGCCAATCTTCTTACGACCTATCGCGAAAACGAGCGCACCCGTACGCAACACTTCCTCACCGAAAGCGGGTTTCCGTCCACCCTGGGATCCTACGCAGGCCATGGTGGGAAAGGCAAGAAGAGAAAGAAGAAAGAGTTGGGCCCAAAAGACAAGGGTGCTTTTGTGGACGAGATGTTCTCCGTGCTCATCGAGTACTTCTACGACTCCTACCTGACCGACCCCGAAATCGAGCGCACGCACCAGTCGATACCCCATCGCCTCACGCTGCACGATCTGCTGTCCCTGGGCCCCGATGGGTACATCGTCATGAAGAGAAACAATCCGGCTGAGGGAAAGAATGAGGTCGCAAGAAAAGTGGGCGATAAGTCACGGTACTTGCCTTCCAAGATGGACATCAAACGGTTCTCTCGCCTGGGAGGGGCTGTCGAGATGTCCCAAGAGTCCAAGGACTTGCTTTCGGTCATCGTTCGCATGAACGAATCCAGCCAAATTCAAAAAGCGTCCTCTCTTGCGAATTCCAACTACGGCAGACGCACGCTGTTGCAGCGCGACCTGATCCTCGGTCACACCATCGAAGGCTTTGACACCGTCTCGGTGTAATCACAAGGAGACGGCATACCGTCTCGGTGTAACCACAAGGAGAATGGCGGCATACCGTCTCTGCGTACATACAAAATAAAATGTATTGTTGTTACCATACTATCGTGTTGAGTCTGCACGCCTTGTTACAGAAGATGGCCTACAAAGGCGACGAGTCGATTCCTTATGAAAAATTGAGCATCGACGAGATTCGTCAGGCAGGCGAGGCGTTTTGCAGGGAAGAAAATGAACGAGACCGTAAGATACGAATGCTTGAATACATCAACTACATCTATAACCACACCCAAGACGGTTCGGGAGGAACCATAGGCACGGGGTCTTCCACCGCGTCTGAAAACTTGGGGAAAGAGTATACGGTTTACGCGAGAAACGATACGTTTGTGTCGTCCAGTTCGGGGATTCGTAATGTTGCCGAATACATCCGCTCTTGTGAAGGCGAGCTGGTCATGCGAGGTACCAAGTCGGTGTGCATGGAATCGAAGCCCAAGGACGACCACGTAAAAAGGCTCAACCAAGAAATCGTCCTTGGACTGGGCGAACACGACGATGCGCATCTTGTCATGCGAAGTAACGAACACGCACCGCCCCCGTGGGACATCATCACAGACAATGGAAATTCCCTTCGCCTTGTGGCGTACGAGGAATACGTGGGAGAAACGGAATTGCGGCCTAACCTAACCAAATGCGCCTGGTTGATAGATCGTACCGGGAAACTCGTACTGAGCGAATCGAGCCATGGGCCTCGTGTCAAGAGGGCCATAGAGGACATGTCGCCTTACATTCTGTCCTCCCTCGCATGCGAGAACCCCAACGAACCCGGAGAGTACAAAGGCGCGCCACTTGACGCCTTGGTCTGTCCCCTGTTGATGTCCATGTATCGAAACGTGAAGAATAGGTGTACCCAAGGGGATGGTAAGAATTATCTTCACATACAGAAAACGTTGTACGACAACTTTATGGAGTGCGGGAACGCCATGATGCCTTTGACCATCTCCAAGGTGCATCATCACATCCAACGAGAGTATGGGTTCAAAAAACACATCATGGAACACGACGACAAGCGAGGTATTGCGTTGGTTAGTTATTCCATCACGGACCGATACCATTTGTGTATATTTTTCTGTGTGAACAAACACCGAATCCAAGCTGGGAACCATCGTGTGGCTCAACTGCTCTTTCGACCTTCACGTGCAAGTGGTAGCGTTTTCACCGGGGGTTTGGACAAGGGAACGAGTAGAAAGGGGAAGGAAAAAGCGCGCGCCCAAGGAGAGTCGACTGGAAAACGCAAACGATCGGGAAAATCGGTAACATCGAGAACATCGGGAATATCCTCGTATTTCGCCACGTCTACGGGAGACGAATCGTATGGCAAAGGTCTTCGAGACAAACGAAGGAAAGGTGTCATCTCTACCACGGGTGCATTGATTGAACGGTCCAGTAAGATTGCGCGAAAAGGAAGGGAGGCAAGAATACTGAAGCTATGTACCAACGGAATACTGGAAGTAGCTATTTATTCGTGTTCATGCAACCGCAGTTTTGTTCGATTGTAACCACAAATTTCCAAATCCCGGAACACAAACCATACCGAATAGAAAAAAGTTAAGGTCTTCCAATCCTCCTCTCAGGCGCACCCTATCTTCAATAAACGCTATTCTCAAAAGGCGAGGGATGTTGAACGCGTCCTTCCCTAGAACGAAATGGGGCAGCTTGGTTTCTGACCACATTGATTATCGAGACACAATTCTTGGGCTCTGCACCAGGGCCCCCTCTTCTACGTGTGTTAATTGGAGCAGAACGACGCGCAATAGGACAAGCTCTCCCCGCTGGCTTTCTTCTGGGATACACTGGTCCATGGACCCCATTGGACCCGTTAGGCACACTGGAGCCTCTGGAATTGAACGGGTTGTCGTCGAACGGAGAGTCCATCACTGTCTTCCCTTTCGGTGTTTTCCTTGCATCCAGGGTACCGTCCACCCTTTTCCGCTTTCGTGCCGTATCGCGCGGCGTATCAAAGGGAGAACCCAACAGAATGTTGCGTTCTTTCTCTTTTGGGTCTAATGGGTCTAATGGGTCCAATGGGTCTAATGGGTCCAATGGGTCTAATGGGTCCAATGGGTCCAATGGGTCCGTCGCGTGTGCATCAAAGATTTTATCTTGATCTTCGGATTTCATTGTGACCGAAATCGAAGGAGTGGTTTGTTGAACGTGGTCCAACACTTGGTGCAAGGTGAGTGGGCTGGACTCTGAGGGTTTGCACATGTGTGGAGGAAGTTTTCGCAACAATGTGTATGGGATGTCCTCCTGAACGATGCGAGAGAAGCAGCGTACGATGTACTTGAAATGCATCTTATGAGCCAGGTTCTTCAGTTCCAGGAGACGCTTGTCCGATTCTCCTTCGTCGTCGTATTGGTCGTCGGTGTACCCATTGATCATCGAGACGATCTTCATACCCTTCATGTGCCGACCGTTTTCCCCTCGCGTGATATCCATCCATATGTCCTTGACGCGTTTGGCATGGGCATATGCCTCAAAGGGACCCACCGCTTCGGCCAGAACCCAATGTGAGGACGCAGGGCGGGTCTTTTTGCAATGCGGCAACGCCTTCAGCTTATGCATCATATGTTTGCGAAACGGGTTGCTCGCAATGCCGATAAACGTGTAGCATTTGAAGTTACTCGATCGTTCGTTGTGCGTCATCAAGTAAACAAACCAGGGCGGTTCACTCCCAATAGTGACCACTTTGGAGGAGTCATAGGTGTTGGAATACTTGGGCTTTTCCCGCCCGCCCACACGAGGCATGCCGCTTGGTCTATGGACTGTTTTAAATTTTTTTGGAATATGTTTTAAATTTAAATACCGTATTTTTTACGCCATGCATTACACCCTTTGGGTAAATAATTTATTTTTTTCACCCTCTCTTGCGCTCTGGTTGTCCGAGCAGAGGGGTCTTGTGCGCTTTGGTCATCCAAGGTGGTTACCAAAGGATCCTCCTGCACGCGTTGGTCACTTGAACAGGGAGGTCTTGTTCCGGTTGTACACCCTTCTCCTTCCTCGGTCGATGTTTCCCATCGTCTTGGACACATGGATGTACTCTACCACAGAGTTTTTCCGAAGGTATACACACAAGGCATCCATATCGGTGCTCCCGTTGTACTCGTTAACCCAGTTCTTCACGCGTGTACATCCTTTGGTAACCACCTTGGACGTGTAGGACCGGCTCTTGGTAGAGAACGTCAGCATGCGTTCGTCCAAATTTGTTTCCTTTCGAAGAACCACGGCGACATCCTTTCGCTTCAGCTTGTTGCTGTAGTTTTCACACAGTCTACGCTGTGAAGGCAGCACGTCCTTGAGCCATTCGTCCCGTTCCATCACAATGTGTCCACCAATGCGTATGTTCGAGGCCGAAAGCAGATAAAGCACACCCAGAACAAAGTGGTCGAACTGAGACTTTGGAGAAGGCATCGAGTGGACGTTCTCGCAGGCGAGAAGGATAACCCATAGCCGTACAATCTCATTGGAATACTTTTGCTGTTTCTCCACATTATGTGGAACAACCGAGATATAGTCCGTCTGCATGTTCTCTGCAAATATATCGTCCAGCTCGGTCATCACGGGAATCTCCACCCCGTTTCCAAGCGAGGGGGAATTCCATGTGGACGCCTTCCGTTTGCCATACTTGTATCGGCGAACCTCCGTCTCATCCATAAAGTTTAGTTTGGCGCGCCAGTCATCCTGGTTTTCTTTTTCACCTTCCTCGCCTTCCTTCGATTCGGTAACTCTATCTATGGTGCTCATGAAAGTGACGGCCGAAGGACCCAACGCTTTCTTGTTTCGTTTGTAGTAATCACGTACGTAAGCCGTCGGTGGTATGTGAACCTCGGTAAACGCCTTTCCGTATTTCCGTTTGAGTTCCTGCACACATTGTTTCTCCTCGTTCCGGACGGATCGAAGTTCTCTTTCGATCTTTGTCATCCTTCGCTTTACTTCTTCCGCCGTGTTGACCATGGAAGCGATGCCGTAGGCCAATCGCATGCTCTCGCGCTTGGCAGAGTTGAATATCAAGTCGTTCATGATGGCTTTGGTCGTCTCAATGTAACATCGTATATCTTTCGTGTCGACAATGGTGTTTTCTTCGACCCATCGTATGAACCGTTGGTACCTCTGCTTAAATACAAGACTGTTTTGGTCTATACTGGGCACGTATAACTTTGGACGATCGTCTTTTCGAGTTTCCAAGGCACCCTTCCGTTCTAAGGAACCACCTTCCGAGCGAGCATAAGCCCGAGAGGTTATGCGCCGATACCCAGTACCAGACGAAATGGATAGCATGTTTGGTTTCACCGTTTCGACTTCGGAAGTGCCGCCACCACTACCACCACCACGATCGATGATTCGATCTGGTAGGGATTCAACATCTTTCCCAAACCCCGAATCCGAATCCGAAGCGTACGAAGTGTGGCTGGACATGGCAATCCCTCGCATGGTTTCCATCGAAGGTTTTCCCATGAGTATTTCCGCAGCCGACCCGGTGACCATGGGCGCAGAGATGGCCAAAGCCCGTTTGACCGATTCTTGCATCATGCTGGATTCTACGCGCGATTTCAACAGCACAGTGCTCAACGAGACGGAACCTTTTCTTCGTTGCAGCCGCTCCCGACTCTTGCTGGTACGCGTGCTGTTGGCATCCTCTTCCTCTATCAGATAGTACTGTTTCACTTCGGTATTGCGTCTCCCGCCGTCCGAAGAACCGCGTGAGGAGGACGAAAGACGGCTGGTTCGTCCTCGTTTCCGTTTGGCATGGGTCCCGTCCGCATTGAGAGAGTACCCTCGCTTGATGGTGCTGAGCGGAGAGTCCCTTTTCCGCCTACCCATGGCCAAGGGCCCAACGGCCGGTAACCCGGAACTATTGGGCAACCCGGACCGAGAAGGAGAGGAGGGAGATGATCCCCCAGAGGACGGGGAAGAAAGTATGCCCCCAAGCAACCGACCCACCGCGCCAGGCGAGGAAGAAAGTCGAATGGTGTTGGCGGGGGAAAGCACCATCCCTTCGCCTTGTGTCCACGTTCCAAGGGGTACGGAATAAGGTGTGTCGGACATCAAAGTGGATGCTCTGGAAAGCGCGTCTGGACCCCCTTCCTTCAAGTATTGTTTGATATTCATGGTTTCCTCGTCGGTTCCTTCCACCAGGAACGTAGGTTTCGCTCCTCTACGTATGCTTTCCCACGTCATCTTCCGCGCCAGCTCTTCTTTGTACGAATCAACCTTGTATACCGTTTCATCAGCGCGCGTCGTGTCCCACGATTCTTCTTGCTGACGATGATGCGAGAACTCGTCTTCGCCACACCGACGGAGTCTCTCCGTATTTGCCAACGTCCTGCCGGAAGGCGAGGAGATACCATCGGGGGAATACTCTGCGCCCAAGGAAACACGCGAACAGTTCGTCACCGTGCTATAAGCAGATAGAGACCCGTCGCTGGAGAACACCGCGTTCTCTTGTGATTTTTTCTTCTTGTGGTCGCTGATGTACTCCCCAGATACATACATTTTGGTTCCTCTGGAGGAGGAGTTGGTCCGTCCCGCCAAAACTCCATTAGCCGGTGTCCCGCCTTTTGTATCTTGTGGTTGTCCCCCCATCAGCAACACACCGTTGATGTCTCCTCCTTGGAACAGAATGTTCTTCCGCACCAATTCGTTCTTCTCTCTTTGACGTATTCGAGAAACCGCAGATTTACTCCCTCGTGTGCGTGTGTCCTCGTCGAAAAACCGGTCGATGATGATTTTCGCAGCCATATGCGTCACCACACACGATTTGCCGGACTGTACCGCGGATCGCACCATCGCTTCGTTCAACTCGGTGTTGGTGATCTTGGCGTACAACATTCCATTCTTGTATTCCCTCCTCATTTTCCTTTGGGTCGCAGCCGATCCAGATACGTCGTAGTTTTCATAGTCGTTCGCCACGGAATCCCGACCATACTCCTCGCATTCCTTTCCCTCATAGCCGGTTCCCCCATAACTACCATAATCGTCGTTTCCTCCGTAATCCCCGTAATTACCGTAATCGTCTCCATCGCCCATGGCAGAACCTCCATATTCGACCGCAGAAAAGGAGCTGGTGTACCCAGGGTCCTTTCGAATGTTGTAGGACTTGGTGGAAATGTGCATGTTGTCGATCTCTCGCCCAGAGTACACACATATGATGTTCTTCTCGCGATTAACGTGCCCGAAACTACATGTGCTCCGATTTCCAACGCATACATGAATAAGTCCGTGGTCCCTGCACCCGTACAACGGAATGTTCTTATCGTTGGGAATCCAATCGATCTTACAATCGACGGAGCATTCTGCTTTCAGGTCCACCATACACCGGGCTTCCAGCATCAAGGCATCCTTCAGTCTGGTCACGTCCTTCACGTCTTCCATATCCACCTGAGACGATACATCAATGTTGTACCGAGCGGGAGTACTGGCCCATCGCTGCGATTCCCGCATATCTTCGAAAAATCTCCCTCGCATGGGCATGCCATCGGTCCCCGTCAATACTCCGGACCCACCTGAACCCCCGAAACCACCGGAAACCTCGGATAAGGAAGACATAATCCATTGGTAACGTATGGGAAGCCATCGGTTGACCGCGTTGAATATCTCTTGTATCTGCGCTCGGTTAAACCCATAGCGATAAATGTGTTTCTCCACGTAGATCTTCTCGTCCACCGGTTTCCTCTTGACAAACACCTCGGTAACAACCTTCCCTGATTCGCGCATCTTCTGTATGGCTATTTCCCTTTGCTTAAACAAGTAGTCTAAATCAAATCCATCAACCTCGGCGGCGGACATCGTGTTCCTTTTTTTCCCTCGTTACGCCCGTTTCCCCAAACGCGTGTGTATGCGAGGATGGCGCAAGAATGAAGGCGTTGCACCAAGGATGTAACAATTTTTTATTACAAAAAATTTCTTGCAAAAGGAACCAAAAATCCAATTTTGGATATCTCGAACTTACCTTTCCTTTCCATTCCATTCCATGCGAGGGGGGGGGGGGGGGCCCACAAACTTGCCCGGGGAGTGGGGGGGTCCACAAACTTACCTGGACAGTGTTGGTCGGGGCCACAATTTTTGGTATGAGTATTTGCTTCTTCCGCACAGGAACCCTACATTCTCAGTCCATGTATGGGTTTTCCCTTCCTTTGGTTTGGGTTTTCACTTCCGAAAGTCAACCCTAACCTAATTTTTGGTATGGGTATTCGCTTCTTCCGCACAGGAACCCTACATTCTCAGTCCATGTATGGGTTTTCCCTTCCTTTGGTTTAGGTTTTCACTTCCAAAAAA
>Ga0209986_10000850_pt1 | contig 30004 bp, 30 predicted proteins | sample BlataG_FD_183168 | JGI IMG/M metagenome (GOLD analysis project Ga0209986, IMG submission 183168) | Deep subsurface microbial communities from Black Sea to uncover new lineages of life (NeLLi) - Black_00105 metaG (SPAdes) (version 2) | ecosystem: Environmental > Aquatic > Marine > Oceanic >...
GGGGGGGGGGGGGGGGGGGGGGGGGGGGGGGGGGGGGGGGGGTGGGGGGGGGGGGGGGGGGGGGGGGGGGGGGGGTCGTGTTAGTGAAGAGCAGTGGGAGAAGGGCGAGGGCATGTGCGCTGGGGAGAGATTGGCCGTAATTTAAAATTGACTGATAAACCTACCTCTCGGCTGCGAGCTCACACACGCTTTCGTCATCATTCGCCAACTTAATCCAGTCAGCCAGCTGTAGCTTGGGTTGTTTGCCATTTTTCTTTTTGTTCGATTTTTTTGAGAAGCTTTGAAAAGAGAGCATGATTCGCTGCTATCCTTATGCGTAAGTAGCACAATCAACACCAGGTAATCAGTTACGAGCGTGATATTTATTTATCGGTGAGAAATCATCCAAAACATGAATCTTTGCAGCTGCAGTGGGGTTCCTTGAAATCAGCAGCAAGTTTGCCCCCTTATTATTAAACACTAAACCGATCCACTCAGACGTAAGAAACGTCTGATGATTTCTCAGCCATAATGGACGCCCCATTCCTTTAAACTTTTTGAAGCCACCATCACATGACTTACACCCGCCGTCTCTCTGCCTCTAAACCTCCATCTTGTTTGATAAACAAAAAAAAACAGCTTTGTCTAAAACATGCTGTCTCTCAATTTCTCAATGATACATCAGTCTAACTTACAGCTATATAAAATCCCAACCACCTCCAATTAGGGAGCCTGATGTGTAGTGAATCCCTCAGTTGTCACTCCTGCAGGTTCCTTTTCTGCCCTAGGTCTCACACCACCACCAATCACACCCAACTCCTCCTTCATATCAGGCTGCTCTACCAGCTTCCCAATTGCCTGAAAGTACTGAGATACCCCAGCATCACTCCAAGGAGCCCCCAGAACTCCATTCTCTCCACTACACCACCCTAGATGCCCCCCAGTTGGTGTCGTCACCAGCACACACAGAGGGTTGGCTTTTAGCTCTTCAAAAGGAATACCTTCAGGTGGGGCGATTGGATCATCCTCAGATTGGATGACCAGTAGTGGTATCTTTATTTTAGGTATTAGTTTACTGCTAGAGCTTCCTTCGTAGTATGCATCGATAGAAGGCCAGTCGAAGGAGACGATCGTGATGGCTTCGTCAAATTCACGGATTGTTTTGGCGCTGTTGGCCAATTCAATATTATAAGGCTTTGTTCCCTCAGCAGCTGCTTTTTCGAATACATCTTTATGTTTCGTATATATTTTATTCAAATTAGAAGCTAAATTCCAGTCATATATCTTGTTGATCCCTTTTCTAAAGTTTCTTCTAGCTAGTGGGAGATTGAAAGGATTGCACATGGCCACTGCAGCAGTCAGAGGGATCCCCTCTCCCTCTTCTCCCAGGTAACAAGTGAGAATATTGGCTCCCAGACTCCATCCTGCTGCGTAGAGAGTAGAAGATGGGTATTGTGAGGCTACATGTGACACAACTGCTCTCATGTCACCTGTATATGAAGCAGAGTAGAATTGAGCCGATGTGACGGGGGTGTCACTGGTGCCCCTTCCATTGAAAACGACTGCCCTAATGCCTGCTTCCCTGGCGTGTACTACTGCATGCTGTACGTAGCTGTCCTCTGATCCACCAGTGAGCCCGGGTAAGAGGATGAGGACGGGGGCATCAGAGGGAAGGGAGGCCGTTGTAATTTGATCTTCGGTGTCCAAAGCAACGGTGCCTCCATCTGGCATGTGGATGAGTTCTCTTCTATAGCAGATGTGGGGTTTCTTTCTGAATAAAGCTGCAAAGATGGTTTCTATGTGGCCATTGTTGAGGAAGGCTGGGAGCTTATATGGGTTGGTGAGAGCTGGGCAGAGGGCGAGGAGCGCTTGATTCAAGCGGGTTGGTTGTGAGATGACGGTTGGTGTAAATGTTTTCATTGATCTTGTGGCTATTGTAGTGCCTAGGGCTACTGCAGTGGCACCTCCGAGAGCTAGTCCTAATGCAAGGGTGCTGCAAGGTCTGGACACTCCTCTTTGCATCTGGAATTGTGGAGTTTGATTTATTTGAAAAGGTGTAAGTTTTAGGTGCGATCTTGATGTTATTCTGGGAGATGTTCTAATTGATAGTTGAGATGTCATGTTATTGAAAGAATGTCAATGATCTAGATGCCAAAACTCTGACCTTTTGTTGTGGAGTCCCCGACGCTTGAACGACCCGACGACTATGTAAGATTCAAAAATGAGTTGCATGGTGCCCAAATGTACATTATCTTCACATCATATGACCTTGAAGTATTACCCAAATCATATTGATTCATCCAATTGATGCTATAGATTCAATAATTTTATCCCTCATTTCTGATCACTTTCTGATCGCAATTTTCTCGAAAATGGCGGATCTAAACACCACAATGAATGCAACAGCGCATGGAAACTTTACAGCACCACATGAACCGACCCCAGAAGAGCTACGCCATGCGATGCTTGCATTTTACATAGTGATGCTTTGCATGGTCGGCGCTCAAGCAGGCTTAGTTTCTTGGAGAAAGAAGCACAGACAATCTTATGAGTTAACCACACTACTAGGCCTATGGCTTGTACCTCCAGTACTCGCTCTACACGTAGGATTCTGGCGTTTCTTACTAGTATGGACTTCTTACTCCGTCGTCACATTGTACTACATCTACCAGTGCACATTCAGCAACAAAGGCGCAGCCAAAATAGACAAGTCCCTTCCTAAACGAGTCTACCGATGGTTTTACTGGATCTTTAGAATCTCAGTTGGCATAGGCGCTCTCGGCTACTTTCTCCTATTAACAGACGTCTTTGGCCTCGGCATGCTTTCAGCCTTTTTATTCGGCCCTGGATCTTCCCTCTTATTTCTCTGGTACGGCCTCTACTTTGGAATTCTCACTAGAGACTGCGCAGAAGTAGCAAGTGATAGAATAGCAGCAGCGCTAGGAACTGGCAGGAAAATGGCTGTTTCGGTCAGGGATTGTGGCATCTGTGGAGGTGAGTTGACTGACGCTCATTCCCACATCCATTGCAGCAACAATAGTAATAGCAGCCTAGGCAATATTAATAGTAATAGCAAGCAATTACATTCAGCAGAAGAAGACCATAAACGGCAACTACAAAAAACAGTCCAATTATCATGCAAACACCTGTTCCATGGAGAATGCATCAGAGGATGGCTGATCATAGGCAAGAAAGATACCTGCCCGACATGCTGGGAGAAAGTAGATACTAAGAAATTGTATGGAGATAGGCCCTGGGAGACAACCAATCTATCTTGGGTACAAATGTTGGATATGGTGAGATATTTAGTGGCTTGGAATCCGATGATATTGTTTGCATTGCATTTTATATTACATTTCCTGCATTTAGATGATGAAGAGGATGGGGGTGGGATGATGTTGGATGGTAGTGGTAACGGGACGGTGTTTGGTGGTAATGATACGGATGTGACGTTGATGAAGGGGAGGGTAGCAATAAATGGAAGTGCTACTATGTAAATATAGGTGAGAAAAATAATGAATGGAGATGAAAGAAGATGGAGGTGGAATGGTCAATGGGATAAGAAAGGAGAGGGGGGGAGAGGAAAGGCGGAGGACACTGACGGCTTTGGAAGTGGAATCGAGCGCGATATAAATATGGGCAATGTGTGGCCAATTGGTGTTAACATTGGTCGTCTATTAGTTATCTAGGTGGTCACACAATTGATGAGGTCTACTTAATGGTGCAATTTCTTCTGAACTAATCAAAACTTGAATCCAATTTCATCAATGGCTCCAAAGGCAGCTGCTGTACAGGATCGCTCACAAGAGCTTCCCAGTAGAGAGGCAGTTTTGTTTAGAACGCTGGTTAAACATTATGAGGTAAGCATTTTCCAGCTGTGCAAATGATCTCTGCATGCGCCGATGGGACTGTGGAACAGTCGAGTTATTCACCACAAAACTCGAAAAGCGCTTCATCGATACTCGACCACTGTGATCTTCTATTCTACACCATACCAATCACTCCAATTCATTCCAATATCCCCAAAATTAACGTCACCGCTCCTCTCCATAACTCCCTCCACTCCACTCCCCCAACTACAGACAAAAGCATACAAGAAGGGCATCAAAACAGCCGATACTATCCTCAAGAAGTTCCCAGAGAATGGAGAAACCCTTGCCATGAAGGGGCTCCTCCTCAACTCGTTAGAAAAACGACAAAAAGAAGAAGCCTACGATCTAGTCAAGCGTGGCGTCAAAAACAACCTCCGCTCCCACGTATGCTGGCACGTCTACGGGTTACTGTACAGAACCGATAATGAGTATGACGAAGCCATTAAATGCTACAAAAATGCCTTGCGTTTTGATCCAGAAAATCTCACAGTCCTACGGGATCTGGCTCAGCTCCAGATCCAAATGAGAGATCTCCCCGGTTTCCTGGAGACACGTCAACGTCTGCTGGAACTCAAATCCAGCAACAGACAACACTGGGTGGCATTCTCTCTTGCTCATCACTTGAATGGCAACTATGAGGTTGCTGCTAGCGTGCTAGATACCTATCAAACTATTCTAGAAGGTGAAGATATAGAGTATGAGCGCTCAGAGCTGCTGTTGTACAAGGTGATGATACTGGAAGAAGGTGGCAAGCTGGAGGAGGCAATTAAAAGTCTGAACGATGCAGAAGCTACTGGCCACGTTAAAGATAAGCTCAGTGCTACTGAAGCTCGTGGTAGGCTGTTATTGGGTTTAAAAAGGCATGCAGGGGCTGAGACAATCTATCGGAAGCTATTGGAGATCAATATAGAGAATAACAAGTATCACCAAGGTCTGTTGAAGACTTTGTCGATGGAAAATAGTGCTGACAGGAATAACAAGGCAAGATTGTTAGAAATATATAGGCAGCTCCAAGAAAATCATCCCAAGAGTACAGCATGCAAACGTATGCCTCTAGACTTCTTAGACTGCACTACTCATGATAATAATAGTAATAATGAAGGAGGCGGATTCATGACAGCAGCAGATGCATACGTCAGGCCTTTTCTCCTAAAGGGTGTTCCTTCTCTCTTCTCTGATCTCAAACCTTTATATGCTGATCAACAAAAGGCTGCAGTGTTGGGTGAATTATTTGAAAAGTATGATACTGCAGTTTGTTCATCATCTAATGGAGAATTGCCTGCTTTGTTGATGTTGACGGCAGCAGCCCCTTCTTCCCATGTCACTGCTCATGGCAATGTGAGCTCTTCCTCTCCCGACAATAACAATATTCCTGCTAGTGATGCAGAGACCAAGGTGTGGGTTAAACTCTACCTAGCTCAGCATTATAACCATCTAGGAAATACTGCGAAAGCTCTTGCCTTTGTGGAAAATTGCGAAACCCTAGCCCCTTCTCTTGTGGAAGTGTATTCAGTGAAGGCCGAAGTTTTGGATAAAGCTGGCGACTATCAAGGAGCAGCTGCAGCAGCCACCAAAGCCCGTACATTGGACCTAGCAGATCGTTATTTAAACTGTCTAGCTGTCAAAGCACTCTTCAAAGCAGGTAAAACTGAGCAGGCAGAAGCTACAGCAGCCTTATTCACTCGGGATGGAGAGCAAGCTAACAACTTGTTTGACATGCAAGCTACTTGGTACGAGGTTGCCAGTGGGAGGGCGTATTTTAATCAAGGTCAGATTGGCAAAGCGCTGAAGAGATATCTCAAAGTAGAATCCCATTTCCAAGACTTTGTTGAAGATCAATTCGATTTCCATCAATATTGTGTCAGAAAAGGAACAATGAGAGCGTATGTGGATATGTTGAGATTAGAAGATGGTGTGAGAGCATCGGATCCTATCTGGGCTGAAGCTGTGTGTGGAGCTGTGGAGGGCTATCTGGTTTTAGATGATCAGATCAAGGAGAAGAAGAAGGCTGAGGAGGATTCAGCAGCTGCTGCTGGTGGTGGTGGTGGTGGTGGTGGTGGAGCATCATCTAGCAGTAAGAGAAAGAAAAAGCAACAACAAGCAGCAGCAGCAGCAGCTGCTACGGCTAATGGTACTGCACCTACTACTTCTTCTGGTATTAATGGTACTGCCAAATCCAAGGATCCAGATCCTGATGGAGAGTTACTTGCAGCAACTGAAGATCCACTAGGTGAAGCTTCGAAACTGGCCAAGGCACTGATGACGCATACCCCTCATAGCCTCCGAGCTGTCTTGGCAGCGTTCGAAGTTCAAGTGCGTAGAGGAAAGGCGGGGCTGGCCTTGCAAGCTCTCAAGGCTGCTTTGAAGATCACCTCCAGTAATAGTAAGGGTGACAATGTTGATCCAGCTGTGCATGTATGTATAGTCAAGATGGCTCTCTTAGTGCAAGGAGAAGGAAACAGTAAGAAAATAGGAGAAGCAGAAGAGGTTGTTTCAGAGTCTACAAAAGTAACAAGAAATGTGATCAAGGAAGAAGTGGAGAAGGCACTCCTTGCTGGCTTTACATCTATCACTGAATATGCCGATAATTGGAATAAAACCCATAGAAGTGCTTCTGTTGTACATAAAGTAGCTGCACTGGAAGCTAATGCATTGATCTATGGCTTGCAGAGCAGTCAGTCAAAAGAAGCTTTGGCTGCATTTATCGAAACTACCAACCTTCTCAGTAATAGTAGTGGTGGTTTGGATGATTGTGTCAAGGTGCATCAATTGCTGGAGAATACATTGAAAGCTGAAGCTGCTGCTACTGCATGGAAGGAGAAGTGTGCAGCAGTATGGGAGTGGTCAGAGTACTTTGGAGGAGCCAAGGCAACCAGTGGTAGTAGTTTGGAAGAGGATTTGGCTGCATTGAAGTTGAGTGATGGAATGAATGCTAAGAAGCATTAAGAATGTGTGTAAAACAAAAGCATTTACATTATACAAGAAACACAGGAGGAATTTCATTTATCTGTCTTTTTCTCTCTCTCTCTCTCTCTCTTATTATCAAAAGGTTTCTCTTCTTATTCTAAGAAACAAAAGATTTTCTTCTCATCAAGAATAATAACGGCTTTCATTCATTCATCAAATTAACATTTCCATTCTCACATCCATCATCTCATCTCTCCCTATCATCTCTCCCTATTCTATTCTATTCTATTCTATTCTATTCTATTCTATTCTATTCTTCCATTCTATTCTAGTCCTTATAGTCAACAATGCCATCATTACTAATAGCAAAGCTAACTTCATTCTCAGCCAAGTTGGGAGATTGCACAATCTTCGCCAACCTCTGCTCTGCCTTGCCTTTACGAATAGAAATCCTAATGGTACTTGCATGCGCCATAACATGACCACCTACCGCCTTTTTAGGGTCAGTGACAAAGGTCAAACCACCAGAAGGATCACTCATCACCTGGTTAGTGTAGACAATTGAAATGTTCAGGCTTTCAGCTAGCTTACGAAGACGACTGAGCATGATGCCGAGCTTCTGTTGACGCTCTGCCAGTTCGCCACGCCCTGAGTAGTCGGTTCTCATGTTGCAGGAGATGGAATCTATAATCATGAGACGATAAGGACCAGATTCCACCATAAGGGCAGCTGCATCTACAAGAATCTCCAGTTGGCTTTCAAATGTGGGAAGACGAGCATGTGTGATGTTCTCCAGGACAGAGTCAGCGTCCAGTCCAAATCTCTCTGCGATTGGCTTGATGCGATCGGGACGGAAGGTTCCCTCGCAATCCAGGTAGATCACTTTCCCTCCCCTCTCACCAACAGCTTGAGCAGTGACACAGAGAGTGTGGCACAGCTGAGTTTTGCCACAGCGGAACTCTCCATAGATCTCAGTGAGGGCCTTAGTCTCAAACCCACCGCCTAGGAGGTCATCAAATGCAGTGCAGCCTGTGGAAATGTGGACGATTTCAGCTTCTCTCCTCAACTGCATTTCTTTACCTGTACTGAATTGGCCTACGTTGGAGGTCTTCTTGGCTGCTTCCAGGATCTTGTCCACCTTGGCATCTGAGAGACCTTTGATGTTGGACAGCCCCTTTTTGGTTTCCATCAGCAGAGACTCGACGGTGTGGAGGCCGCTCTCCTTGACTTTTTTCAGGTCGAGCTTGTTGATGCCGAGTTCTTCCAGGCGATCGATGCAGATGAATTCTTCAATATCCATGGCATCATGTTGGTTGGTGGGGGTGGGTATGATGTGGTTGTTGGAGGTGGTGTCTTGCACCCTGTAAGGAGGGAATGGGTGAGAGGTGTGTATGTATGTGCGAGTGAGAGAGAGAGAGGGGGGGGGAAGAGGTCGGGAGTGAGAAGAAAGCACCACATTTCAGCAAAGTTGGGAAACATCAAGCGGCCATGTGAGGGCACTTTGCGGGCTCTGATCAACTCTATATGATTGGTATAGACGGTTTTGATGGATATGGAACGCACCTCTGCACTTCAGCCTGCATTTTCTTGTCTTTTTGTTTTTTTTGAAAGTGTTTCTGTTGGGATAAACTGCTAGCTCTAAAAGCAAGGAATAAACTGCTTAGAGATCACGAATTGGCTGTATATTAATTAATTATGAAACAATATAATTGATTTGACAAGCCTTTCTGTTAAGGTTTTCGAGAAGAGAGGGGAGATAGAGGTGCGACCCTCAACGAGGCAAACCTGAGCAGAGAGGCTCGAGCTCGAGCTTGTCCTTTCATCCTTCCTTCCTTCTTCACTTCATAGTATGATTACTAGTGTCACATGGTTGGAAGGAGGATTACACACGGCAATCTCACTAGTGTTACATATAAAAGCTAGCATAAAAACGATAACAAAGAACATTTACAAAACAAATTATAAGTGGAAAACTGAAAAAAGTAAAAAAGGAATAGCTAGGTAAAATGCTAAACACACAACCTTCGCACTCATCATAAGCAGAAGGGGGAAAAGGTTTTGTACAGTAGATACTGTGTACACTCTCATTTGAGACTTAAGATTACCTATCTCAAAAACAAATATGCATGCAAAAAAGTATATATATAAAGAAAATGTAGTTTCCTTACTTGTCTGTGTGTATTCATAGAAGTTTCACATTACTAGAGGTAGCAGTACAATTACCAAGATGAAGATGAAGAGGACACCTCCTCTCCTACTTCAACCTTGCCTGTCGCAGTACCAGTAGTACCATTCATACGTTGCTGGTATTGTTTGACCCTGGAAAATCCTTGTCTAATGTACATATTTTGTGTGGCTGAATCGAGTTGTAGCCAGGCATCCATGGCCAGTTTGCTCATTTCTGGAGCAGCTATTGTTGTGTTGGGGTGGGTGGCCTGATTAAGTGTGGGAGAGGGGGAGATGAAGGGATTAAAAGAATGAGACAGATAGATGGATATATAGATATATGTGACTTGAGGTGACTTACTTGGTATTTGTGGTTGAATACACTGGCGAATGTGATAAACCCAGCGATGAAGGTCGGGCCGGTGTTGGTCTTCTCCTCCTTGGTCTCTCCAATTGCCAGGTCAGTGGAGAGAGGTGATGCCAATGTTGGTGGTGTGACGAAGACCGAGCATTCACTGACAGAAGACGTGTTGCTTGTCCTGTACATGGTCTGCTTATATTTTATCAAGCGTCAATGCTATAGAATTAGAGAAGAAATAGCGAGATGCGTGTCAGCAAGATTAAAGAGGAAGATGGTACTTAGGGTATGCAAGGGTAAATGCTGATTTCTAAAAAATACCATCAGTAAAATATACTGATATGTAGTAGTAGTAGTTCACTTGAGCTCTGATTTATCAAATTGGGAGGGGCTCTTCTTTCATGGGAGAAAAAATAACAGACGTCCAGCAGGACTCTTTCTTGAACTCTTTCTTTCTCTCCTCAGTTGAGATTGGGGAGTGGTGTTCAAAAAAATGCATTATTCAATGAAGGTGGCAGCCTGAATATCACCAGAATGACAAGTGAGTGCATGTAGTCTCAGCTCTACTACTGGTGCCAGCTTGAACAGAATAAGACTGCCCCCCCCCCCAAAAAAAAATATTAAACTCTCTCTCTCTCTCTCTCTCTCTCTCAACACTCTGCCATCATCAATGGCCTGCAGTCTTGAAATTCAAGGCATAAACTAACATGCATTGTCATAGCATACATATCATTTCTTTGTGTGCATACCAAATCATGTGTTTTTGTTAAGTGTCAAGCCCAAGAAACATATTGATTAGAAAAATTCAGTCATCCGATGGGCAAAACTAAGACTAAGAAGAAGAGCAGTAGAGCTCCACGCCACTCCCATAAACTAGAAGCTCCTCCCAATGCCTTTGAACGATTACATAACAAGAAACGCTTTGATATTCTCGGCCGCAAAACCAAAGGGGACACCCGCCATGTCGGCCGACTCCGCTCTGCCGCCACTCAAAAACGTAAAGACACCCTCCTCATTGAATACAAACAGCTCGGCAAAGCTAATGCCTTCCTAGATAGACGCTTTGGTGAAGATGACGACACCCTCACTGCAGAAGAGAAGGCTCTCTTACGTTTTCAAAAACAAAGAATAAAAGACGCCTCTGGTGGCCGCTTCTCTCTCCAAGATGCCGACGAAATGAACGGCAATGGCAATGGTGGTGGTGATCAATATGAGCTGACGCATTTGGGCAGATCACTAGCTGACGACCTCACAGACGCCCCTGATGGCTGGAACTCTGATGACGATGGTGTCTTCATTGACCCTAAGTTGGAAGCTGACCTTAATTTCGGTGGCGGCTTCTTCCAGAGGAAACATACATCTGACAATCATCATGATTATATTAATGATGATAATGACAGCAATAACAACAACAATCATAGGCATAGAACTAAGAAGGAGATCATGGAGGAGGTCATAGCTAAGAGCAAAGCGTACAAAGCAGCAAAGAGAGAGCAAAGAGAGGATGATATCAATGAAACAGATAAATTAGATGCAGATTTCCAATCCTTGCTAGATGATGATAGATCTTTACTGGGCCTGATGAAGAAGAAGGGGGAGGGAGGTGGCAATAAGAAGATACCAATAATAGGAGGAGGAGGAGGTGGAGGTGGTACTACTAATGCTGTTGATGATGATAAGAGATTTGATGTGTTGGCTAAAGAGTTGGTGTTTGAAGCAAAATCAAGACCAGGAGAAAGAGCGCCTACTGCTGATGAGCTGGCAGAAGCTGAACATCGTCGTTTGAAAGCAGCAGAGACAGCTCAGTTGAAGAGAATGCAGCATGGTGGTGGTGGTGGTGGTGAAGATGAAGACGGTAGTGAAGATGAAGGTGTGTTTGAAGAAGGAGGAGGAAGAGCAAAAGGAGGGTATGCAGCTCGTCGTGCAAAACGTGCTCGTGCAGAGGAAGATGATGACGATTCTGATTTTGACGCTAGGAGAAAGAAAACAAGAAATATCAACTCGGCCGATGCTTTGGAAGACGATTTTGACCTTGATGATGATAGTGATGGTGAAGGCGGTAGCGATGGCGAAGAAGACGGTCTTCTGACTGCATTGGAAATGAGACGTAGAGAGAGGGCAGGTGGAGATCATCCTTTACAGCAAACTTTCAAGGAAGCTTCAGCCAAGTTGTTAGCCAAATATGGTATCACAGTAGATGGTGAAGAAGAAGAGCGGGAAGATGATAGTGATGAAGAGGTGGAAGATGATGAGGAGGAGGATAGCAGCAGCAGTGAAGAAGAAGAAACATCATCATCGTCTGAAGAAGAGGAGGAGGAAGAAGAGGATGCTGCTGCTGCTGTTAAAGCATCCTCCACCACCACTACAGAGAAGGCAAAAACAGATAATAAAGGAGAAGAAGAAGAGCTCCAGCCAACTATTCCCTTCACTCCCTCATTACCAGGAAGTTACGAAGATTTCCAACAACTAGCTGATGCCCTGTCTCCCTCTGATTTGAATGAACTGGTTAGAAGAATCAGAGTGTGCAATGCTGCTGCACTGTCAACTGGTAATAGGAAGGCCATGCAGATGTTTTATGGTATCTTGGTACAACATTTTGCCAACCTTTCCTCCTCTCCCCCAAAATCATCATCATCATCATCTGCTGCTGCTGCTGCTGGTGAGCATGCTATGGTAGACTATTTAAATGACCTGTTGCCACACATATTAGAAATGACTCCTCTAGTGCCATTTTACGCAGCAGCACTAGCTAGAGCGCGACTCCAGAGAGCTCACGAAACGATGGTAGCAGCACTGGCAGATCCGATACAGAAAGCCAGAGCATGGCCTGTACCCAGAACGCTGGCTCTATTAAAGCTGTTTGCCACTGTCTTTCCCGTATCTGACAAACGACACGCCGTACTTACTCCTGCTAGTTTGTTAGTTACCAGTGCATTGGCAAATTGTCCTTTGGCAAGAGGGAGAGATGTAGGTACCGGATTGTACTTGGCTGGGATGGCAGTACATTTACATTCTCAGGCAAAGAGGTACTGCCCAGAACCCTTGGTGTTTTGTACTTTACTTTTAGAAAGCATTGTTGCTTTTGGTGAAGAAGAAGAGCAGCCTTGTTGGTTGGCTATTGTCACAAATAAGGATGAAGATGACAAGAACAAGAAGAAGAAGAATAGTTGTGATGACACTGCCTCTCCGTCAGAAGTAGTAGCAGCTCCACTCAGTCTGTCTGACATTTTGCAACGCCTCTCTACTTCTACTGATGAGGAAGAAGCATCTTGGACTTCTACTGCATTCAAAGTATCGGCATCTGCAGCTGCTATTAAGATTATTCTACGTTGTGCTGAGCTTTGGTCTGATATAGATGCTGCCCCTGAGATCTTCAGCTCAAGTGTTTCTATACTGAAGAAGATAGCATCATCTTCACCTTCTTCATCCTCTCCGTTTTCCATGGTCAAAACAGTTCCTGCTATCAAGCAACTAGCCAAAGAGGCTGTCACCAAGCTTGAAACCATCACAAGGGCAGCAATCTCTAAAAGAAGGCCACTTATCAACCCATCCCTTTCAAAAGCACCTGAAGCCAAGAGTTTTAATCCCAGATTTGAAGACGATTTCGCTACTGGAAAAGACTACGACCCAGATAGAGAGAGATCTGAACGTCGTAAGTTGCAGAAGATGGTGCGTAGAGAGGAGAGAGGAGCCATAAGGGAGTTGAGGAGGGATGCGTCATTCATGGCTGATGTGAGAGACAGGGAGAAGGAGAAGAAGCAGGGCGAGTTGGATGGGAGTGCAAGGAGAGCAATGGCATTTTTGCAGCAGCAAGAGGCGGATTTTAAGAGTGGAGGGCAAGGTGGGATGTGGAAGAAAAAGAAGAGAAAGTAGTTATAGGGCGAGATTCTTTGATGTATGTATGTTTTTTTTTTTTAAAGAAACTAGATCTATCTATGTATCACACCACATTTCTTCAGCTAACAGTAGTTTGTAAGATCACCCTTTAATCTTCAATTAAGATACTATTCATTTTATTACAACAACCACAACAATGTGCATTAATATAATACATGTTTTTTGGGGCAAATGTACACGACGCCGATGATGATGGTACATTATTATTATACTACAATATAAAGACAACTCTTTTACTTTTTATACAATAAACCGTGCTGCATTAGAAGGATGCACAACCCATCTAGCCCCTCCTCCTCCATTCCCTGGTGCTGCTGCTTCTTGAGGAAACTTCACTCTCTTCAACAATGGCAACCTTCTCTGCAACTCACTCAACGCCCTGCAACTGACATTCACACACAGATCAACATTCAACCGACGCAACTGCTTCATATGCTGCAGCCCAACCAGGACTCCTCTGTCTGTTATCTTGCTACACCCTCTCAAATTCAATTCCATCAACATGTTATTACCACCCCCATTAGTAAGAGCATTCAAGCAATCATCATCAACACGTTGATTATCGCTCATATTCAAATACTTCAAACTACTACTACGACTACCACCACTACCACCAGCCTTCCCCCCTTCTCCTGTACAGCATATTAATTGAGCCATTGCCAATGGAGTGATAATTCGGGGACATGCAACCATGGTCAATTTCTCTAGACAAGGCAATTGACTGACATATAAGGCAGTACCTTCACTCAATCCAGTACAGTAACTCAAATCTAATGATTCAATCCCACTACTACCATTGCCAGTATTAACGAGGTAACCAATGCCAGTATCTGTTACTTTAGTACATTTGCGTAGTACCAAGCTCTTCAACATGGGGAGGTGGCCAATAGTCTTCAGAGCTTCATCAGTGAGCTCTCCACAGAATGATAGGTCCAGGTGAGAGAGTAGGGGTGATGACGATGCATGTTGTTGTTGTTGTTTAAGATGAAAACGGTGATATTGATAATGATGATGATACCCAGGTACAGAAGGATCACTCTCTCTATGTCCACCTCCATTGCCAAGGAGGCAGGACAATGCACCAGGAGACAGACGAAGATTCCATCCCAGATTGAGGTCTACCAAATTGGGAAGGTTCCCTAGGTGGGTGAGACCCTGGGGAGTGACTCTTTGGCATTCACTGATGTCTAGTTGGGTAAGTTGAGAGAGGTAGGGATGGTGGAGAACAGAGGATTTATTGTAATTGGTAGGAATTGCATCGTGATAATCACCAACAGTGTTCTCTCCTCCTTCTCCTTCACTGATGCTTCTGCTCATTCCCATACATATGCTCAAAGTTTCATCACAAACACCTTCACACCCGCTAAGATTGAGCATTTTCAGGGCAGTGAGATGTGTCAACAGATGCTGAAGTCCCTGTGAAGTGTGAAACCAGCAAGAATAGCCCAAGTCGAGTGCTGTCAAAGTGGAAGAAAGTTTGACAAGTTGGCTTAAACCGTAATCAGTAACTGATTCACCACTTTCAAACATGCCCAAGCTGCTTAATAGTGGCATATGGTTGGCTATTGCTTCTAGATGGTCGTCTGAGATTTGCCAGCATGCTGGGACGGAAAGGATTTGAAGAGAGGTGGCACCTTGGCCGAGAGCAGTGAGACCTGCAGCTGTGAAGTGCTCGCAATGAGACAAGTCTAGTTTGGAGAGATGTTTTAAAGAGCCCAGCATGCTCAGCGTGGCATCAGTCAGCTTCCAGCACATGCACAAGTCTAGCTCTTCTAGTAAAGGCAGCTTGAATAGAGAAGACAGCCCATGATCCGTTAGAAAAGAGCAATCTCTGAGTGAGAAGGTTTTCAGGTTGCACAATCTGTCGGTTAACATCAAGAGGGAGGCGTCGGTGACTGTATTGCCTGGCAATGCTAGGTGGACTAGTTGAGATATACAGGCAATAGCAGCAGCTCCAGACAAAGTGATATGGTGGTTCTTGCCGATTGAGAGTGAGGTGAGTGAACGGTAGGTGGGGAGGGAGAAGCAGGCGAGCCATTCGGTTGGGAGTTCATTGTGATCGAGAGCTGTCAAGTCCAGAGTCTGGAGTGATTGGAGAGAAGATGGATCTAAATCAGGGAGAGATGAGAGCTTGATGGGTTTGATTTGACGTACAGCTTGTGTTGCTACAGTTTTGAAAGTCTTGGAGCAGAGGCGGAGTTGGGAGAGGTCTTCGAGTGACAAGAGGTTGGTGAGGAGAGCGCGGAAGAGGTCATTGGGAATGGCTGATAAAAGGCAGGGTGATTGTGATTCCTCGGGAAGGAACTGCTCCATCGTGTACCTTCTTGGTGTTGGAGTGATGTAAATGCGTCAACAAAGGGTGTAATATTGGGAATTCAAAGGGTCCTGAACAATTGGAGGAGAGTTGTTGGCAAACCAACGTGTCAGTCGAGTCACGAGACGCTTGAACATGAATGATATGGTAGCTATGGATTATAGGGATGGAATTATGATGCTTTGAGACTCATTCGCTGAAAACACTTGGCTCAATTTCACCAATAGCTTACCATTTATTTCCCTTTGAACTTCTTTCGCGGAGGATACAATATGAGCTGATGCAATTTTCTAATGGTATATTCGTCAAGTGGTTTCAAACATGCGAAGATCTGAAAGGACAATATCGGTGGTTGACAGTGAAAAGGGTGGGGGCAAATGCTGGTTTCTGGCCGAGAGAGCGTTTCGTCGAGAGAGCAATGCCGAAATGGGGGGGAGAGAGAGCATATAACACCATTCTCGTCATCGAAGCATCTTATTTTTACCACCACCCATAAAACTTCACAATGTGATTGTCCACGGCATAATGTACAAACAATTACAAAATGGACAAGGAGCCTATCACTGTAGAGTGCTGCAAAGTTGATGAAAATGATGATTTGCAAGCTGACGAACTCAGCACTCTCATTTGCGACTTTGACGGCAAAATTTCCGATGCAAACATTGTAGACGGTACAGTTTCATGCCATGCACCCAAGGTACTCCTCAACTCGGCAACCTCCTCAATTTCTTTCCCCAACCACTCCATCCTTTGACCGACGTTGCATCTCTCTCTAACCCACTCTCTCTCTCTCTCTCTCTCTCTCTCTCTCTCTCTCTCTCTCACTCGTCCCCCCGCACCACCGCCCTCCTTTCCCAGGATCTCCCTTCTGCTGATGTAGAACAGCAGGGTATTAGACTACGTGTCACATCCAAAGCCACCAACAGAGCAATCCATGAAGGAACCTGGACACCACTACCACCACCATTAGAACAACAACACCTCACCAAGCGTCAATCATTTGCAGCCAAGTACGGCGCTCTCAAACCATTCGCCATTATTTCATGCAGTTACCTCCTGTTCACCATCACAGATGGTGCAGTACGCATGATTGTCCTCCTCCATGCATACAATAAAGGATTTACAGCTATGCAAGTAGCCATTATGTTTTCATTTTACGAGCTCGCTGGCGTGTTTACAAATCTAGCTGCCGGATTAATGGGAGCTCGATGGGGCATTAAAACCACCCTTCTCACCGGACTTTGTGTACAACTATGTGGACTAGGTATGCTGTTTGGTTGGCAAGATGACTGGACTAAGACACAAGCTATCATCTATGTTACTGCCAGTCAAGCCTTATGCGGAATTGCTAAAGATTTGACAAAACTTGGAGGAAAGACTGTCACCAAGCTGGTCACTCCAGATGAGAAACAAAGCAAGTTATTCAAGCTAGTTAGCTTATTAACTGGATTTAAAAACAGTCTCAAAGGAGTCGGCTACTTCCTGGGTGCAGCAACAGTTGGTGTCAGCTACTACCTCAGCCTGGGTATCTTGGTAGGACTGATCCTGCTGGCCTTTCCCTGGGCAATTATTGGCCTGAGCAACAATCTTGGAAGAGCTAGGAAGGAAAACGTCACAATCGGTCAACTCTTCAACAATAAACACAACGTCAACATCCTCTCTTTATCCCGCATTTTCTTATTCGGTTCCAGAGACTTATGGTTTGAGGTACCTCTCCCCTTCTTCCTAAGAAGCCCCGATTCTGGTATTGGATGGAGCAGAACTTTAGTTGGAGCTTTTCTTGGAATATTCATCATTGTATATGGACAAGTACAAAGCTGGACTCCTCAATTAGTACTCCACCCCTTGAGACAATCGCCCCCGGATAAATTCGTAGCCACGTATTGGTGTGCACTGCTGGCTGTCCCCATAGCCATCCTGGGTGGACTGATGCTGGGTCCTAATAGTGAGGGTATATTCGGCCCAGATGCAAGTGAAGCTTCAGCTGCGAGCAGTCTCACTGTCCTATTGTATGCCTACTGTATACTATTTGCAGTCAATTCGTCTATTCATTCCTATTTGATAGTCAGATACGCAGAGGGTAGTAAAGTAGCAATGAATGTAGGAGTGTATTATTGCGCAAATGCAGTGGGGAGGTTGGTTGGGACAATCACATCAGGAGCGCTGTATTCTTATGTAGGGGATAGTATAGTGGAAGGGATGGGTGTGTGTTTGTTCACTGCAGTAGGGTTTAGTCTGATTAGTACAGTGGTTGATGTCTGGCTGGTTGAGGATGGTGTGCGGAAGAGTTGGATGTCGCCTTTTAATAGATGCTGTGGAGAGGTTGGTGGTGATGGCAATAATGCTATACATAATGCTGTTGATGGTGAGATGGAGGAGGTGAGGAAAGAAAGTAAAGAGGGAGAATATACAGGAAAGCAAGCCACTGCTGTTTCTCCTGGTGTTAATGTGGACAGTATTCAGCTGGCTATGTCTCGTCAGACCACATTTTAAAAAAACAATACAAGGGGGGAGGGAGGAGAACAGGGGTATTATATGTGTATTTCTACTGCTACTATTTATTTGTGATAAATGTATCTAAAATACCATCTGTGCTGGACCTATACAAGATTATACAACACGTAGGATTTCTAAAAGTTTTGTGCAACTTGAGAAAGGAAAGAGATAACCCTATCTAATCCACAACCATCATCCATCTACTCCTCTCTTACGTACACCACACCTATCTAAGTAACCCCCCAACACACAGACATATACATACACACATACGTACCCATGCACGCATGTATCTAAAACTCCCGTGGCTTCTCCCACTGAGTCGTTCCCGATTGAGAGTTGTAATAATAGGCCCTTCCTTCATTGTCTCTCAACTCTTGCCAAGGTCCACTCACCACTGGGTGGGGTGGTAGTTGCTGATGATGTTGCTGTTGCTGATAACCACCACCACCTCCACCATCTAATCCACCACCACCACCACCACCACTACCTGGATAGCTGTACGGTGGTTGGTACCCTCCTCCTTGTGGACCTGGTCCTGCACCTCCGTATGGAAATTGCTGCTGTTGTTGAGGAGCAAGTGATATATAACCCACTCCGCCACCTCCTTGTCTTGGTTCTAGGATACCTCCAGGAGGAGTCACTTGGGGAGGAGGCATACCTCCTCCTCCTCCTCCGTATGGTTGTTGCGGTGCTCCATAATAGCCACCAGGAGGAGGACCACCACCACCACCACCAGGACCACCCATCATCATCATACCACCAGGACCACTGGAAGAAACAACAGGACCACCTCCCATTGGATACCCTCCTCCTCCCATACCTATACCAGGACCACCAGGACCAGAAGGACCAATATTCATGATGGAATAAGGATCCCCTCCCCTCAATATACTGTCAATAATATAAGCAGCCATATCCACAGCGCCCTCCTGACCAGCAACAGTCACATGACAAGGATCCATTGACTGATCAATCTGAATCGTAGCCCCACTCTTCTTCTGAATCTGCTTGATCACCTCCCCCCCTCTGCCAATGACCTTGCCCACCATAAGTTTAGGGGCGAGGAGAACTTGGCTCTTACCAAAGCCATGTTTCGTGATGACTTTTTGTATGACGGCTTGTGCGCTGCCTTGTTCACCTGCGATGAGCTCTGTAATCATGATTTTGGCTTTGCTGCAGGAGTCTTCGTCCCCCGAGATTTCAATGATGCGGGGTTGGCCTTCCGGGAGGTTTTGGTTGATGCTGATGTGGGCGCCACTTGCTGATTGGAGGGCTCTGATGGTTTCTCCTCCTCTTCCTATAATCCTGCCTACCAAGCTCTGCGGGCATTCCATATGCTGAGCGTGTGGTTGCTGCTGCTGCTGCTGCTGCTGTTGAGGAGATTGCTGCTGCTCTGCTGTTATTGGTGGAGGATACTGACCATGGGGGTGCCCAGCTGCTGCTGCTGCTGCAGCAGCTGATGCTGGTGTGAGTGGTGACTCTCCACCACTATGCTCTGCTAGTTCTATTATTTGTTTCTTAGCGTCATCTACTACGGCTTGTGTGCTTCCAGCTATGGTAATGCGTTTGGTGGGGCCTTCTCCGCTGTGATCAACTTGGATGGAGGCACCGGTGGAGGTTTGCAGTGCTTTGATTGTTTCTCCGCCTTTTCCAATGACACGGCCTATAGCAGTAGTTGGTAAATCTAAAACATATGTTGCTCCCTGTGGAATGGTTGGGGGAAAGGATAGGGAGTGAAGAAGAAGAAGATAGGGTTCAGGGTGAGAACAAGTGGAGAGAGAAGGGGGAATGTACTGCACTTCATTCGGCGCAGAGGGACGATGTAGACATTGGAACGCGTCCAGGTCGAAAACTAGCGCGATATGGCATGTTTTGCGAACAAATACTTACTAGTGGATTCATTTCATCGTTAGAGCCAGAGGAATGGCCATCTTCTAACTCTGACATACCATTTGTAGCTCTTTTATAAGCTGGTTCTTGATCAACCCCAGTTTCCTCCTCTCTTAACCGTTTATGAGTATTATTCCTCGCAATGGGAACTAAAAAGTCGCCCTAATTAAACAAAAACGGAAAAACTTGTGAGATTTCAAGCAAGAGCAAGCAGAGAAGAGAAGGCGCTCTCCAGCTTCTTCTTTTAAAGTTGGACGGTTGTTCTATTCTTAAGGACTGGGTGCAGGTCAATTTAACTTGCTAATCACACTTACATCATTGGCAGAGGGGCCACTGGCATCCTGACCTTGGGGTTTTTCTTGGGCTTGTGACTTTCTTCCAAGAATCTCAATCGGATTCAAGTCGGGGAGTGACACATTCACCAGAGGTCTTTCCTCTTGCTTGCTTGCGGTAGGACTATAGATAGGATTATCATGAGCATGATATAATGCATTGCCTTCGGCTTTAGCTGTACGTTCTAGCATATCGCTATGTTCTTCCCCATCTTTGGCCTCACGTGAAATGTCTTGGTCAAGCAGTGGCTTTTTCATGTCATTTGCAGGTCAGTTCAATCATACGCATATATAAGGTCAATTTATCAAAGCAAAAGTTTGCATGTTTTCCAGCACCATGAACCAACGTTTTGTCACCCCACTTCCCCGTTGACTTTGCCCTCACCAGCCTCACGAGGCGATGCAGCAACTCTCATTCAACCTCTCTCTTTAGTGATCATGTATTCACTTCAAAACTTAAAAGGTTAAAATTATATTTTAGCAATATCAATTAAACACAAAAGTCCACCCACACATCCCATCTCTTTACTTTACATTTTCTTCGCCACCATTGCGGCGCAATCAACAAATCTCTGGCTATACCCATACTCGTTATCATACCAAGCATATATCTTCACCATCTTTCCATCTATCACCATAGTAGACAGAGCATCTACTATAGATGATCTCTTGTCGTTCACATAATCTGTAGACACCAGGGGCTTTGTTTCGTAGCCCAAGATATCCTTCAGATAGGTCTCTGAAGCTTCCTTCAGCAGAGTGTTGACTTCCTGAGTAGTAGTATCCCTTGCGACTTCAAACACACAATCAGTGAGGGAGCCATTGATGAGAGGCACTCTGACAGCCAGACCGTTGAGTTTTCCTTGAAGTTCTGGGAAGATGAGAGCGATAGCGGTGGCGCTTCCAGTAGAGGTCGGGGCGAGGTTGACCAGACCAGAGCGAGCCCTTCTCAAGTCACTCTTCTTGGTGTTGGGGGCATCAACAATGGTTTGTGTGTTTGTGACGTTATGGATGGTGGTGATGCAACCGTGTGTGATACCTAGCTTTTCGTGGATGACTTTAACGACGGGAGCCAGGCAATTGGTGGTGCAGGAAGCAGCGGTGATGATGTGGTCGGTGTTGGCATCATATAGATGATCATTGCAACCATAGACAATATTGAGGACTGGGGATGGGTCCTTGACTGGAGCTGAGACAACAACTTTTTTAACACCACCGTCGAAGAAGGGCTGGAGGGTTGCTCGGGTGAGGAAGTGGCCGGATCCTTCGAGCACAATGTCAACGCCGCCATGAGAGGTCCAGGCGGGATGGGCTACAGCTTCAGCTGGGGATTTGACATCAGAATAGGTGATGGTGTGCTTGGAACCGTCTTTTTTAGTGATGATGATGGTTTCATTGACGACATCTACCTCTGGTCCCCAGGTGCCGTGGACAGAGTCATACTTGAGGAGGTAGGCGGCAGACTCAATGGCAGCAGGGTCGTTAATGTGGACAATCTCAAAATCAACATTTTCAGAGCTGTCAAAAGCCAGACGCATTGCTAGACGGCCTGTAGTGAGATAAGTATCAGAAAGTTAGCGATGTAAGTTAGAATTGCGATAGAAGTGGGATGGGAGGTGAGTAAAATACATACCAATCCTGCCAAAGCCATTGATTGCAGCCTTCTTGGTCATTTCTGAAGGGTTATAGCTAAAATAACGGATGAAATTTACATATAGAGTGATTGATTTACATCTTGATGAGACAAATCGCCGATCAATAAATTTTTTTGATGAAAAGATTCCTCCAGCTGCCCCTTACTAATATGGTGTGATAGAGAAGAAGGAGCTGTCGGTGATCCATTTCATGCCCTCTCTTCCCAACCCTTCATAATAGTAATACTGATCCTCTCCCTCTTTTCAATGTTCCAGCATGTATCCAACAACTATATAACTCTATATTGAAAATTTGCAATGGATTTTCGTTAGGTTTTGAATGAGCAACTACCTTGACCATCTCCAGTATTTCTCTTGATCTTCTGCAGATCGTGTAAGGAAAGTGAGAGAGAGAGATGGGGCACCCTTGAAATCACAAAGAGGAGAACATTGTCTAGCCAAAAAACTAATTTCATGTACACAAACTTGTAGACCTAAGTCGAACAGATGATCAACGCTGTAGGCGTGACAACGAGCAAAAAGAACTTGCTTCAATATGTTAGAAATGACAGTTTCATTACTACTATAACCAATAGAAGGCGAGCCTATCGTCTATTAGTACATGTGGTAAGATACTCGAATGATTTGAGGTCTCTCTAATTGTTACTACTCAAGGTTTACACCCGATCTGATATTTTTCAAACTTTGTGATCCTATGCACAGAATGCTCGCCTTAGGTCTACTAAATGGTTCCCCGAGGGATTCCATCCCGATGGTAAAGAAGACGATAATTCTTCGTTCGTTACCTTTTTCGGTTCAGATGGCTCTATCACTTCAATTCCAACGCCATTGCCTCACCGCCTTCAGCAACTTGACGCCGAGGACTCCAGGAAACAACGACCTCTCCCCCCCACCCTCCCCACTCCAGAAGAACAAGGCCTCTGCATCCCTAGCATCTTCAACATTTCTGCCACCAATGGCATCGACACCACCAGGCGAGTCAGCTTCCTTGGCTTCTGCCAATCCCCCGAATTCCTCCTGGAATCGGTAGAAGTCGTCGTCGCCGACAGGGGCGGTGAAGTCTTCAAAGCAGAGCGCAAAATAGGTCAGAGTGGCATTCAGGAGTGCCTTAAAATGAACATTGCTCTACCATTTTTATTTGGTGTGCCTCCTCAGTATGAAAAACTAAAGAGAGGTATAAGATCTGGTGGCGGTATTATTGACAGAGTGTACCGAGAATGGTTGCTGGTTCACCAACAGTAAATTAGAGGAGAAGTTTTCATTAATTATCTGTGGCAGATGCTCATATGATGTTGTATTCAATTTGTTTTGTACATTATAGTTTTCTTAGAGAGAGAGCAGAAGAAGTCTGCCTTGCTCTGATGTATTGTTTTCTTTTGTAGCTGTGTGTGTGTATAAGCTTTTGGTGCTGGCAGTCTCCCCCCCCCCCCCCCCCCCCCCCCCCCTCTGTTCTATTGAAGGAGTTGATGAAATGAGGATCTAAGATGATGCCCTATATAATATATTTCCCTGTCCCTCTCTTGATAGGGGGGGTGTAATTATCTTTAGAGTAGACAATAATGTTGAAATGGAGGCGTGAGAAACAGCAACAACAAGGTCGAGGCTTAAGGAAGAACATTTGGAGGTGGCAGATGCATATTAATGGATAATTTAGCAACCGAGTTCAAATTTGGGATACATATGACATATTGGATCAGGTTTGAAATGCTATGCTCGCCTATAAATCCAGGGGTTTAGATTGAATAATCCAACTTTTCTTTTGTTTCTTTGTTTCTTAGAAATAAAATACAATGAAAGTAACGGCATTTGATCACGCGTACTTTAAGCAGTCTAGATTAAAAATCTTAGGCCGTGTGCATGCTAGCAATAGCAACAAAAAGGACAAGCGCTTAAATCTTCTCATTTTGAGAATCTTGAAGCCTCTCGTCCCGACCATTGCTCTTGTTTCTTCCATCGCTTTCTTAGATCTGCCTGCACATGCCATATCAACGTAAGATCCCATTTATCACTCTGCTACCAACACCATCCCTTAATCCTCCTTCCTCCGCTCCTCACACACACTTCTCCTCCCCTTCTCCCAAACCAAAAAACAGAGAGGGTACTGTACCTCTACGTCGTGACCTAGTTGAAGACCTCCTCATAAAACGTCTCAAGAGAAAGGTCAAGACACTTACTGATGATGAACTGGCCGCTATATTAGAGAATCTCATGCAACAATCTTCCAACACTGCATTCCCCACCGACCTTCTCCTTCCTCCTCCTGCTCCTCCTAGAATAGACAACTACTTATTATCACCACAACCACCATCATCTTCTTCATCATTAGCGGATAAAGTTGCATCAAAGAATAGAGACAGAAATAGTAATGTTGCTAAATTACGGCAGGAAGAAGAAGAAGAAGAAGTTGATCTAACCAGGTCTCTGATGATGCCTCCCAAACAACAAGAAGAAGAAGGTGCAGGGGACAAGGAACCTGCTACTCCTCTCTCACCACCACCACCATCATCATCAATTGATGATACTACAGCCAAACTTATAGATCCATTAATCAAATCATCTATTATATCTAGCTTGATAGATAATCCAATAGGTAGAATGACGTTATCTGCACCTATAATAGTAATGGGGGCGTATTTGGGGTTTGTAGTGTTCAAGAAGAGTGAAAACAAGGGTGATAATAATAATAGTAGTAGTAGTAGTAATGGTAGTAGTGGTAATAGTGATGGTGCTCTCCCTTCAGTTCCTACTGAACAACAAGACCGACAACAAGGTGAGAAGATTCGCAGCAATGGCGATGTTCCTCTTGATGATGATGTCAGCAAGGGAAACATATGGATAAATGCCTTGGCAGCATTGTCCACATTCTTGTTCAACACAGAACCCATTGACGATGATGACAGTAGTAGTGATGATGCAGCAGCAACAAGCACCAGTAGAAGTAGTAGAAGTAGTACAAGGAGTGCAGTACCAACTACTAGCCAACAGCCATCATCATCATCATCATCATCTATTCCTCCTCCTCCTCCTTCCTCTTCGTCATTTGCTGGCTATACAGAGAATATACCCACTCCAGATAAGAATGGCATTCTATGGAGAAAGAAGGGGGATGATGAGAGTACGATAAAAAAGAATGTTACTACTCCTCATAGTAGTACAACAACAAAGACCGCCACACTACTACCACCTTCCCACAAGAGTAATGGTGATAAAGGTAGTGATTTCTGGAGAATGCCATTGGAGCAGTTAAAAGCAACAATAGTGGTAGGGGAGGAGACTCTTACTGAGGCAGAGAAACAAATCATAAATGTACAAAGAGGGAGTAGTAGTGGTGGTAGTGGTGGTAGTGAGGAAACAATGGAGAGCAAAGTGGAGATGGAAGAAGAAGATAAAGAAGAGGAGGCAGAGGAGGCAGAGGAGGCAGAGGAGCTGAATAAGTTGGAGGTTATGGATAATATTGAGCCTGCTGGGTTTAATGGAGTGAGGAGAAGGAGGTTGGTTGTAGGAAGAGGGCAGAGGTAGGAGGGGGAGATATGGTTTGCAGCACGAGGCACGAGGCTGGCAGCAGGGGAGGTGGATATTTTATCTGACGAGGTGGAAGTGGATAAAATGCAGCCTTGTCGCAGTGCATTGTGTAAATTTTCAATTAATAGACAACAAAGATTTCATTTCATGCTACATAGACCACTCATTTCATACTGACGATCCAAATTGAGTTGAAAAACTTGTCTGAATTCTGCAATTGTGAACTATAACTGGGCTAAGGCATGCAATTCAACCACATTTAATTATTCCGTAGCCGCAAGAAGAAGCAAGATACAATAAAATAGCATTGAACGCACACTGCCCATTTCATATAGTTAGCATCCCCTCCCCTACCTATCTATCTCTTTAAAAGTGCAATGTCCAGGGCAGAAACATCTTCAGGTCGTTGTCAAGAAGATAGATCTGCTCATGGACCAGAAACCTCCTCCAGGAGGGGAGAAGGCCCATTCTCTCCCGAGGGCCTCAAGGTAGGATTTAATTGCATCGTTACTCAAGCACTGTAGGCAAGTGCACGTGATCAAAACTAACATCTCCGCACTTCTCAATTACAGGTACTAGTTGTTGACGATGACCCAATGTGCCTCAAGGTAGTATCTGCAATGCTCCAAAGATGCAACTACACAGGTATGTCTTCCTGTACACTAAACAGACGAAATCTCGTTGATCCTCCCTGCACACCACTCCTCTAACATTCAAATATCTTTGATATTCACAGTCGAAACCTGCTCTAACGGCCACGATGCATTAACGCTGCTCCGCCAACTGCACCAAGGGCCCGATAGGTCTCAATTCGACCTCATCCTTTCAGACGTCTACATGCCAGACATGGATGGGTTCAAGCTATTAGAACACATAGGGCTAGAACTAGACTTACCAGTCATCATGATGTCCAGCAATGGAGAGACTAACACTGTGCTTAGAGGTGTTACCCACGGCGCTGTGGATTTCCTCATCAAACCTGTCCGCATTGAAGAACTCCGCAACGTCTGGCAACACGTCATCCGCAGACGATCCATCAACGTTTCCTCCAGAGCCAGTGAAGACATCCCAGACAACCAAAGCGAGCAAAGACATGGCACAAAGAGAAAAGACGGCCCTGGCCTCCTCAAAGTCGAACACGAGGAACGAGGCGGCAGCAGCAGCAAAAAAGCCCGCGTCGTTTGGACCTCTGAGATGCATCAACAATTTGTCAATGCAGTTAACAGCCTTGGTGTGGATAAAGCAGTTCCTAAGAGAATATTAGAGCTCATGAATGTGGAAGGCTTAACCAGGGAAAATGTCGCCAGTCATTTACAAAAGTACCGTATTTATCTCAAACGTGTGCAGAGCGGTCAAATTGCCCCGGGTACCAGCAGCAAGGCTGGCGGTATTAGCGGCATGGACATGGGTATGGGTATTGACTTGGGTATGGTAGGCGTATCTTCATCCAAGTTATCAGCAGGAATGATGTATGGCGGTAATGCCACTACTGGCGGTACAGGTACAGGTACCGGTGATCCCAGTATGACTCCTGTTATGCAGGGAATGTTGGATGAAACATCTTCCGGAGGACATCACCACCATCATTATTTGATAGATAATGAGAATGGTGGTGGTAGTGGAGGAATGATTGACCATAATCAGCATCAACAGCAGCAGCAGCAGCCAGCATCCTACATGCCAGGCATGCTGCCCACGTACCCTGACTGGCAACAACAACAACAACAACATGCAGTAGCAGCGCACATGCATATGGCTGCTGCAATGCACTCTTTCAATCCACACTACCCCGGTGGTCTTGCAGGACCACCTCCACCACACCCTCCTCCTCCAGGTATGATGGGCTTTGGAGGTCCACCTGGCACAAATCCATTCATGCCACCTCCACCATCCTTCAATCACCAGCTTCATCCTCATCAACTTCATTATCAGTCACAGCAGCATCCATCTCCACTAAATAATACCAGCATTACTACTACTACTACTACTACTAATACTAATAATGGTGGTTTTGCAGGTGGAGGATATATGCCTTCTTCTACCAACACCAACACCAATACAGCTACTACTAATTACCATGGAGGATACACTACTAATGGTACAAACCATTCTAGTAGTACAGAAATGGGAGGCAATGTGCTTGGCAGTGGAGGAGGAGGAGGAGGAGAACATCATGACTTAGGACTGGCCGGTCACCCCTCCTCAGCTGCATTCTTAGATGGGGACGATGACGACCCACTTGGATCTGCTGTAGTAGATGACGGTGACGGTGGCGGTGTCCTGTTATCCCACCACTCGACAGATCTGCACTCCACTGATCCCACAAGTGGAATGGCAGTGGGAAGAGGAGGGGAGAGTGATGCTGGGCTGCTGCATAAAACTGGGGAGATGAGAGTGGATGCGTTTTTGGATTTGTTTTTAGATCAGCCTGGCCATCATGGTCATAGGAATGGTAGCGAATAATAAGTATGAGAAGTACGTGTGTGTGTGTGTGTGGGTGGGTGGGTGGGTTTATGTTTAGTAAAATGTGGGGAGATGGATTTGAGTGGAAGACGATTGACGGAAAATATAATAGAGCAATGGCGGTATCAATGTAGAGAATCGAGTATGAGAAGAAAGAAAGAAAGAAATGCTATACATGCTATGCAGGGGAGGAAACGAGCCGGTTTCTGCTTTTTTGTTTTTGATGCATTTTGATCAATAAAATTTTGGCAATCCACCAAAGCCATTGTCGTCTCTAATTTTTCCCTATTATGAGCGCAGTGTATTTCATCCAAATTTCAACAAGAGAAGACTGTCTATAAGTACCCTGGTTTTGAGAATAGGAAAGTGTGTGTGCCACAAACATTTAATATAAGCTACATCATATTTACATACAAGGATACAACAGTCAAGCAAGCAAGCATCTTGTCAATTTGAATGGATCACAAAACAATATCTATATAGACTTCTTTTCACCAGCGGTACACGTTAGTTATTATTATTATCAAACATGTGAGTTTGCCTATCCCCTCCTCCTACTACAGCACTTGCGTACACTTCTCCTCCACCAGTATCAACTGCACCTGCATTATTCGTTGCTGCACCAAGACAAAATAACCGTCTCCAAAAACTAATCTTACGACTACCACTACTAATTTCCTTCCTTTTAGCATTCTGGTTGGTGAAAATGCCCACTTTGGGGACCCCTGTCGATGGTTCCACCTCAAATGGAGGCCCACTATGTATCAACCACCCCCATATTCTATCTCTATGACTCTGTCTTGCTTGTGAACTTTGCCTATCTAATCTCCGCATGTAAGCTACATTCTCCTCTGTCAGTGTAGTGTTTCGTAATCTATGGCTGCCAACCATCGCTGCTGTGCTGCTGGAAACAGAATTGAGCAGTTGAACCGAGTTCATGTTGGCGTTGATATTGTTATTATTATTACCAGCATTACTGTTGTTGTTGCTGTTTAACAACACATCACCCCCTGATCGGCTTTTATCTCCTTGTAGGGGTCCTAATAATGAGTTGGGTTGAGATGGAGAGGCTATTGCTGCATTGTTCTTCTCCATCATCATTTTCAGTGGAAGTGGAGTGTGTTGTTGTTGTTGTTGCAGTCCATCCACATTGTCATTGTGTCTACTAGGTGTGGCTCTAACTGATGTTTCTGCTTCTATTATATTATGCTTTGAGTTGGTTTTTATATTGCTATTACTGTTGCCTGTATTGCCATCAGCATCTTCTAGGATAATTTCATTGTTTTGGACCCTGAGGATGGGCTTGGCAATGAGTTGTGTTGTCGGAGGTGGTGTAGCTGCTGATGTAGTTGGTTCGGCGTGTTGTTGTGGTACTAGAATGATGTCTTCAGGAAGGAGAGCAGTATCTATATTAGGATGTGTATGATGGGGTTTGTTTTCATGATTTTGCGAAAATACTGCACCATCTAGGTTGTGGAACTCCGATAGTATTCTCGGCGTCTCCTCGTTGTTGAGGGTCGACGGGCTAATTCGTTGAAGAGGGAAAGCTTTCATGGTTGGTTTCTCTTTTCTCCGAGGATCAACGCTGCTACAAATTGATTACTTGGTATGCTGCTGCTATGCAGATAGTATCTATGCAGATAGTATAGACGTGGGCTTTTCTTGTTTCTCTGTTTTTTCTTTTTGCAAATTACTATTTTTCTTGCATCGCTGAAAATATATCCACGTTGTCAATTATACGCCACTATCAGACTGCATGGTATATTGACACTGCTATAGAGACCGTAGACCAGTTGAGATGGTAAAAACCTTGAGAAGATGCAATCGAAAAGTAATTCTGCTGTTAAAGTCGAACAGTCAGAGGTCTTATACAGTACTTAAGGAATACACAACGTGTCAAACCAATTGTGTTGATGATTAAATAAAGATTCGTGGGCATTCACCCCCGTTTATGCACAAAATGCCAGTCCCCGACAGCCTCGCAAGATCGGAGATCCAAACACCAACAATCCTGTTCCTCTGTTTCTTCCTGCTTATCTAAATGGTTGATTTACACCAAAAAAAAAAATCTGTACCAAATCTCGAACTTAGCCTGTAACAGACCTTTCTCTTCAGATTTCATTTCTGGGGCCGACAACCATCCCAAAAAA
>Ga0209986_10000851_pt1 | contig 29993 bp, 30 predicted proteins | sample BlataG_FD_183168 | JGI IMG/M metagenome (GOLD analysis project Ga0209986, IMG submission 183168) | Deep subsurface microbial communities from Black Sea to uncover new lineages of life (NeLLi) - Black_00105 metaG (SPAdes) (version 2) | ecosystem: Environmental > Aquatic > Marine > Oceanic >...
TTATAAAAAATTAATTTTCGGAAATGTAACTGATTATTTAATATTTTTTTTTAACAATATGATTCTTAAAAATTTTTCATTATATAATAAAATCTTTGTATAATAATAATAATAATATGTCCAAATTTAAATCTACAAAAAAAAAAACACTAGAAAATATTCCAAATAATCAACAAATTGTCGTTCAATTTTCAAATGGGAAAAAAAATAAATCAATAAAAAAACTTAAAGATTTTATAAATATCTCTTCAAAAACAGGTTCATTATTTAATGAACCAAAATCAATAAAACTAAAAAAACAAAATAAAAAAGATATTTTTGGGTCATCATTACATTCATCTAAATTATTTTCAGAAAAGAAATACGTACATGAGCAACAAAATAAAAATAATTCTCAAAAAGAAAGGATTATTAATGAAATATGTATACCTAAAATAGATAAAGATAGGGAAAATTATGATGAAGAAATCGAAAAATGTTATCAAATAGAATTAAATAAAAAACTAAATAATATTGTCTTTAAAAAGGAAAAGGCGAGTGATCATCCATTAGCAAAAAATAAAATTAATTCTAAAAATAAAGAAAAAAGCAAAACTATTGATATTGATCACATAAATTTTAATTATTGTAACACAGAAAACGAAAGTCATGATCCAGTTTTTTCTCCATTTTTTCTTAGGGATCAAAAAAAAAATAAATTATTAAATTGGCCAGGAATACCGGATACTGAGCCTTCACTCAAATATGATCCAGCATTTTATGATAAATTAGATAATTATTTTTCAGGTAAAACTGGAGATTGTAATTATAATGTTCCTGATAGAAATAAAATAAATCAATCAACTTGTTCAACTAAAAAATCAGATTCTATAAGACTATATCGTTATCAAAAACTTGTATCTGACTATTTATCTCCTGAAACACCGTATCGTGGACTGCTTGTATATCATGGATTAGGATCCGGCAAAACTATTCTTTCAATCAGTGTATTAAGTAATTTTATTAAAAGAGATCCAGATAGATCAATTATTGTAATTACTCCACCCAAATTAAGAGGAAATTTTATTTCTGAACTAAATCTTTTTAGCCCAATTGAACTATTTGGTGAAACAATGGGACAAAAAATAGAATTTGAACTTCACAAAAAATTTAAAAAGGATGATATAAAAAATCCACTTTATCAAAAGAAAAAAAAAGAATTATTTCGAAAATATTGGAATTCACGAATTTATGTTGCATCATATGAAGAATTAGCAAATCGTCTTGAACGAAGATATTTAAATGGACGTCCATCTGGTTCAACACAATGGAATGAAGGAATTCAAGATAATTGTTTGCAAAAAAAGGATCCTAAAAAACGAACGATCGGAGTATGTAGAGGAACAACATTAGGTGTTGGAGGAAAAGGCAAATGTTCAAATTTACCAGAAAAATTATGTGCTGCTAAACCTAAAAGTTTTAAAGATTCCGACGAATTTCCATCGTTAGAGAATTGTTTAATCATAATTGATGAAGCTCATAAATTAATAAATCCCGAAAAAGATGATATACGATTTGCACCCATTATATTAAGAGGAATTCAAAGAGCAAACGATATTAAAGTTTTATTACTGTCTGCTACGCCAATAGATAAAGAACCATTCGAGATCGGAATATTATTGAATTTACTTAAAAACAAAAATTCTAAATATAGATTTCCACAATCGTTAAATAAAGATGGTACAATAAATCTAGAACAAACAAAAAAAGATTTTGAAAAAAAATTTTTAACTTTGAAAGATGGAGATTTAGTTCCTAAAAATTTAGATGAATTTCGAAAAAATTGTACAGGTCTTGTATCATATTATAATACTGAATTAGATTATACAAAATTTGCAAGAAAAATTTATGAACCTAATCAAAATGTAGTAATGCATAAAGATTTATTGAAAAAATATTATTTAGCTCGTAAAAAAGAAATTAATAATCTTAATAAAAAAAATCTTCATTTATCATGTGAATCTTTAAATAGTTGCGATCTAACTCGTCAATTATCCGATTATATATTTAATACAAAACTAAAAATAAAAAAGACAATCAAAAATATGCCCGAAAATTCACCTAAACTAAATCTATTACTTAATAATATTCAAAAAAATATCAAAATTGGAAAACAATTCGTTTATTCATATTGGGATAATTCTGGAGTATTAGCACTATCATATCTTTTATTAGACAATGGATGGCATGAATATACTGCTGATGAACTTGCTGATAACTACATTAAAAATGCAGGAACTAAAAGAAATGGTCATAAAGATGTAAAAGAAAAAGGATGGAAACCCGATTTCAAAAAAAAAATCCCAAATCGTAAATCATTCATTGTTCTTGGAAAAGGAGCAGTAGGTCATCCGGTAGATACGATCTGGAGAGAAACTTTATTAAAAATTATATTCAATCGAAACGAAAACAAAAAAGGTAAAGAAATAAATCTTATTATTGTAAATAAAAAATATTCTGAAGGAATATCATTAAAACATATGAGGACAGTACACATTATGGAACCACCTGAATCAATAGCATTAAAAAATCAAATTATTGGCAGATCTGTTCGTGATTGTTCTCATGTAGGACTTCCTTTTAAAGATTGGAATGTAAGAGTCTTTACATATTTTTCAGATATTCCAACAATTGGTACTATATCAGATAATCTATTGGATGAAAAAACACAAGAAACAGTATCAAAGGAAGATTTAGATAAATTCATAAATCATATTAAATCTAAAGAAAATTTTAAAATTCCATTTCGTACCCAAAATGGAAGCTTACTTAATGTAAATAAAGCAAAAAAATGTTTAGATGAATTTGATCAATGTATACACGAAATAAAGAAAATAGAGTCCAAAAATCCTGCTCAATTTAAAAAATTAATGAGATTATGTGATAATAAAAAAAATCTCTGTATTGTAAATGCTAAAATACGTCCTAAAGGAGAATCTTCAAATGCAATTGAACTTCCCGAAATAAAATATTCATTAAATGGAGGCAATAATAATTTTGGTAATATTATTGGTGGTGATAAAAGATTTCCAAAACCAAGAGGGAGAACGCCTAAAAATAAAGTTTGGGATTATCAAATTGGTAAATGGGTTGCGATTGATAAAATAGAAATCGAAAAACCCAAGGAAAAAAATACGAGAAAAAATGTTAAAAAAAAACCGAATGTGAAAAAAACAAAGAAAAATATAAAAAATAAGAAACAAAAATCAATAAAAGAAGAAAAAATTATACCAATACAAAATAATAATATTTGTGAATTCCAAAATTCCAAAAATTTAAGATCCAAATGTAACACTATAGAATTCTGTGATATTACTAATGACAAAAATACAGAATTTTGTGAAGAAATTGGTACAGATAGATCTTTAGATATTTTATCTCAAAAAAGAAATTTTGTCACCGATCAATTTTTAAAAATTATAAAGGAATCAGCGATTGATTGTGTAGTATTTAAAAATGCAAATGAATCATATTTAAAATGTTATCGTCCTAAATTACCAGCAAAATATAAAGAAACAAATGATATTAATAATAAGAAAAAAAATACTATAAATATCAAAATACCATCTTCCATTCTGAATATGAAACCCAAAAGAGAAAATGTAAATTGTTTGGAATATCAAAAAGATAAATGTAAATCAATGGATGATTGTTATTACACAGAACCCAATGCAATTTTAGGTCTAGCAGGAACAGATACTGGATGCAGATTTATTAATCCAGGAAAAATAAATTGCAATAATTTTGATTTAGATCAAAAAAAATGTAATAAATATAATTTCTATTGTAATTATCAGCCTGGAGATTTGATAAACCAATCAAAATGTAATTTTAAATTTAATCAAAATCTTAGAATTCTTAAAAATGCGATCATGTTTGGACTAAATGGTAATCCTCCAAATTATTCCCAACTTGATGATAATAATTGGGTCTATATCTTAGGAAATGTAACTCAAAATTTAATTAACCAAGAAATGATAAATTTAAATGATAAAATATTATTTATTAAAACAAATGATGATATGATTCTTATCATGGATCGTATTATATATATGTTTTATTATTACGAATCATCTAGAAAATATGCTTTACAAATATTAGAAACGATCCAATATTTTAAACAAAATTATCCATCTATTTGGGATTCATATCTTCAAAATAAATTAGCGACTATTATTAAAACATTAAAAATACAAACGGAAAAAAACCCACCTCAATATTTTACAGGACAAATAAACATAGATGGTGGTCCAAATCTTAGCATTAGTACAATAAAGAAATTAATTTCTAGTAATCGATTACATTTTCTGATCAAGATTTTTATTGATGATTTTGAATATTATATTGATACAAATGATTCCGTTTTTAAAAAACAGAAACCAGAAATTGATCTAAATATATTAGAAAAGGATAAGATATTTATTACTAAATTTAAATATCAAAATATTAATATCCAAATGGAATTTTTATTAGTAGGAAATAAAATAGATAAAGTAAATATGATCGTTTCTACAAAGGACATTGATATTAATAACTTATTTAAAAATATTGTTTTAAAAGAAACCGAATCTTCTGATGATGTATCTTCAGAATTGATTGTTCTTGAAAAAAAATCTTCAAAAAAATCAAAAAAAAAATCTGGAACTAATTTCAAAATAATATCTAAAAGTAAAAAAAAAACTATATCAAAAAAAGATAGTATAAAATCGAAATCTTCATCAAATATTAAGTCTAATTATTCCTATATTTCCAATAAAGGATTCCTTACTCAAGAACCAACAGAATCTACTTCCCGATCATAAGAATAAATGAATTTTTTAAATTTAATAAAAATTTTATTTATCACCATAAATAAAAATGAGTCATCTTTGTTTAGTAATGATTGTAAAGAATGAATCTAAAGTTATTGAGGAATGTTTGGATTCGGTACATCAATTTATAGATACGTGGGTCATATGTGATACAGGATCAAATGATAATACAATTGAAATTATTAATAATTATTTTAAAAAAAAAAATATAAAAGGGGAATTATATGAAGATGATTGGGTTAATTTTGGTTACAATAGAAGTCTTGCATTAAAAAGATCTAAATCTCTTTCTTCTTATTCATTAGTCATGGATGCTGATGATAGATTAATTGGAAATTTGATTATTCCTGATACTAAATGTACATGTTTTTCAATTAAACTTATACTAAATAACATAGAATATTATCGAAAACAAATTTTTAGAAATGATTTGGATTGGAAATATAAAGGAATTATACATGAATATCCAATGTATACAAAAAAATCTAAATTAGATAAAGAAGGAATAATACATAATTGTTACATAAGAGCTGGTTGCTTTGGAAACAGAAATAATGATAAATTACATAAATATAAAAATGATATAGAATTGCTATTAAAAGGATTAAATAATGAACCCAATAATACAAGATATTATTTTTATTTGGCAAATAGTTATAGAGCAATTCGTGATTATAAAAATGCAATCAAATATTACCAAAAAAGAATTTCTTTAAATAATTGGGATGAGGAAATATATTATTCTTTATATTCAGTCGCATTATGCAAAGAAAAGATGAATTTAAATTTTGAAGATGAAATAATATATGATTATTTAAGAGCATTTAATTTTAGAAATACTCGTTTGGAGGCATTATATAGAATAGTATATTTTTTTAGAAATAAAAAACAATATGATAAAGCATTTGCATATGGGATGCTAGGATATTTAAATAAATATCCTAAAGATGATAAATTATTTATAGATATTCCTATTCACACTTATAAATTTAAAGATGAATTATCTATTTCAGCATATCATTGTGGTTTTTATAAAATATCAATTTCTTTAATAAATGAAATTATTAAAAATAATTCAAAAAATATTTCAAAACAGAATTTGGATCGTATTATTAAAAATGCTGAATTTTGTAACCAAAAAATCAAGAAAAATCAATAAAATAAATAGAATAATTTATTAAAAATACTATTAATTTTTTTATAAATTATATTATATATGGAATTTAAATTTAAAGTGATATTTGATAACATATTAAATGAATATGTTATGAAAATTATAGCAGATCAAAAAAATATAAATTATAATTACTATGAAAATATAATATTGATTGCAAAATCTACATTTTTACCAAATAATTATTTTCAAATAAAAATGAATAAAAATGAAATAATTGAAATTCCATTTATTTCACTTAGATTATCCAAAAGAAAATTTAAAAATGATTATTTAAATAGAAAAAAATATGAAGTTGTTGGAAAATATAATGATATATTTTATCCAATTTGTTTGTTGTATATAAAAGTATAATTTAATTACTTTTGATCTTCTTAAAGATCTTCAACATTTTTTTTTATAGGAGGTGTATCATATTTTTGTTGTAATATTTTTTTATCATAAAAATTATTAATTTTAGGGAAATAACGAATATAATAAGTTTTACCCGTTTCATTTTCAATTAATTGAGTATCATATTTTTGATCTTGTCCTTCTTGTTGGTTGTCAAATTTCACTTTATAGATTTGACCAACGCACATTTTAAATTCATCAAATAAATCGTTTTTTCTTTTGGTTAAAAGATCTGATGGTCCATCTTTAATTTTAATCCATGTTTTGGATTTATCATCATAAAATCTCCATCCACTTATAACACTTGATTTCTCTAAAAATCTCTTTTTATTATAAATATCATTTTTTACATAATCGTTACGAATACAATACTCATCTTGATTTTTTTTATTAATAATATCATTTAAAAAATAATTTTCTTTTTGTAAACTATCCAGAATAATTTTCCATTTTTTATATTCATCGTTATTTAGTGTTTCTGCACTTACAGATGTTATCCTATGATCTTCTTTTTTTAAAATTTTATCTTTAGATACTAATTTAATGAAATTATCTTTAAATTTGACTTTATATTTATCCTTATCATAAATTTTTTGGATAGTGACTAAAATCCAATTTCCTTTAATAAACACAAAACCTCTATCATTTATATTAGGTCCAAATGATTTATTTCTATCTGGATTTGTTTTGGGTACTACACTATTTGGACCAAAATCTTTTGTTTTTGATTCGCTATTAATAGTATATTCAATTTTATAACCATTATAATTAATCTTTAATATTTTTCCTTGATATTCCTTAGGAGATCCTTTTTTTAAAGTTACAATGCACCTATCATTAATGTTTATTAATTTTCGGAATCTTTCTAATTCAATATTATTATATATTTTTTTATTTTTATCATTAATGACTTGATATCGAATATTTTGTAAAATATCAATAATTTCTCCAATTTCATTTTTATTCTGATTCCTATTAATTAAATATTCCTCGCCGATTCTATAAAGAGAATTACCTTTTTTATTAAATCTTTTCATATATTATTTTTGTATTATGATTAGAAATTTTAAATTTATAAAATATTGAAAACAAAAATTTTTTTCAAAAATAAAATGTAAAGTTTAATCAATAAGAATATGAAACAAATATTGAATTATTGTCAGATTAATATTTTATTCCTTATAATAACATGTAAAAAAAATAATTTTAAAAAAAATCATTTTCAAAAATTAAATAATTCCTTATTTTTAATTGGTGATTTGAATCTAAACACTAAATATAAAATTATTGATGATACATTATTTGTTCGTGCAAGTGATACTTATTTGGGACTTCCAGAAAAAATAATTATGGCATTAGAAGCATTTTTAGTTTTACCAGAATTAAGTAAATATACACATATCTATAAAATAGATGATGATAATCAAATAAAATATAATCAAATTTCTACAATCAAAAAAATATGTAAAAAAATAATTACAAAAGAAATAAATAAAGCAAGAAATAAAAATGATAAAATAAAAGAACAATTAATTCTAAACTCTAATATTTTAGATAAAAAACAATTTGTAGATTTTGATTTATTTCGGATTATTCAAAATCATTCATTTTGTGGGCAAAAAATTCATCGTGGTAAAGGATCTGGGAGATGGCATTTTAAATATAAACATAATCCAGCCGAATATTGGAATTTAAGAGAATATAAAGGAGAATGGACACAAAGATGTGATGGAGGATGTGGTTATATATTAAAAAGAGATATTATACATAAAATTAACAAAATCTATCATTCCAATAATTTAGATATATTAAGAAATCAAGAAGTTTATGAAGATGTAATGATAGGCAAATTATGCTACAAATTTAATTGTTTACCTAAAAAGATTCCTAAAGACTATTGTATAAACATTGGTGATAAATAGTTAATTTTTATAATTATAACAAATATTTAATTTAACAATGTCTATTATATTAAATAATTAATTTGGAATAAGTAATCTATATTTATATGCGTTTGTTTTGAAAACCACAGAATGATCTATACTGGAATAATGAAGTTCATAATATCCTAATCTAAAAGGCGTCAATGTTAAAAACCCAGTAGTTTTACCACACAATTTTTTGGAAACTTCACTTATTTTAATTGTTCCATTATTTAAAATGTTTCCAATCAAATTTTCCTTTTTCCATTGAATACAATCATTATGACAATTATCTATATATCTCCAATAAAATCTTCCCCAAATGTTAAAACCATCTTGTTTATCAATAATCATAACTCCTTGTGCCCATTTATATGGGAAATACTTTGAACATTTTGGAAATATTAATTTATAATCCTCAATAAACCATTTTCCAATAACTAATCTTGGATCAGAATTTGTAATAAAATCAAATTCTCTATCATTATTGTTTAAAATTAAATTATTCATAATTGAAAATATGGTATAATTGAATATTTTATTTTTTTCTAAATATTTTAAATATTATTAAATTATCCATCAATACTATTTTTTAATGCTTTTTTTTTCAAATGTTTTTCTTTTTTATCAATTTCATCATTTTTCTTTATTTTATTTTCAGATATTTTTTTATAAATTAAATATTTATTTAACATTTCTAGTAAAATCTCTTCATCCATAGATTCACATTTAAATTTCTTTTGTTTGAAATAATTAATTTTTTCTTCTATGTTAATATCATTTTGCTCAAAACATCTTTTATAAAAAGAAAGTCCAAGATCAATATTTTCCATATGTTCACCATAAAATACAGCAATACCAGAATTGATTGCCATTCGTGTATAATTTTTTTTTGGAAGTTTCATATTTGCCATATTTAATGAAATTTCATATGTCTGTAATCCTTTCTTTATATTTTTTTTATTTTCATCAACATCATTATTATCAACTTGTCCTCTAGATAAATATAGATCAGCTTTTAATTTCAAAAGAGCACAAATATTTTCAACATTATTATCTTTGATTAATTCAAGACATTTTTCAATTTTTTCTAATATCATTAATGTAAAATCAAATAAATCTTTTCTATCTTTTTCAATATTTTTCTTAATTAAATCCTTATATTCAAAATCTACATCCTTTTTTTTTTCAATAATTGAATAGTAACCTCCTAGTCTTGCTCTTAATGAATTCAGGCGATTTCCAGCTCCTAAACTCAAAAATGAAATTGTATCAAAATCTATTTTATCGATTTTTTCAATATAAGGTAATATAAAGTCTAATATATTTTCATGCTGATTAATTATAGCATTGAAAGATGCCATATAAAAAAGTTCTTCTTTGGTATAATTCATTATATATATGCTAATTATTTTTTTTTTTTTTATTTAATTTTATAGATAATCTTTTTCATAATTATCAATTTATTAATTTAATTATAGATTGTAAATCTCTTATAACAATTTATAATCAAATTAACACATCTGTCAATAAAAAAAAAAAAATATTTATATATTATATAATCTAATGTTTGATACCAAAAGTTGTATCTCCATATCTATTATTGTTATTATTATTTTATGTGTTATGATTAATGAAAAAATGAACCAAGAAGATAATTATCAAATAAATGGTGATGAAGGATATCGAAATTATAATGCCCATGCATCTCTTATTCCTAGTTGGGAACATCAATATGGAGACTATTTACAATGTTATCCTTATTATAATTATGTGATACCAAGAATTTGGCGTGGGAAAAATTGGATAGGTAAAACTAATTATAATAACTATTATCCGCTATAATTGATTAAAAATTTTTAATTTTATTGATTATCATCACTTAATTTTTTTAAATTAAGATAAGTATTTCTACCTAGATATAGACCTTCCTCTGCAAATTTATCAGCAAAATTATTTCCAATAGAGAGAAAATCCTTATTATTAGTATGTGCTTTAACATGCAATAATTGTATATTTGGATGGTTTTCTAAAATGGGAACAATTTTCTGAATTAAATCAATATTTTTTCTTAAGTTATTATTTTGGTCTAACCATTGATTTAATTTCCAATTTTTATACCATATGGTTGTGGATTTCAAGGAATATTCAGAATCACTATAAATTTTGATTTTTATATTTTTATTTTTTTCTTTTTTGATAATATTTAATAAAATAAGTAAACATTGATAGATAGCGTAGAGTTCAGCTCTATTATTAGTAATATTTGAATCAATGAATGGTAATTTGCGATTCCTTAAATCATTTGATCCAAAATATATTCCAATTCCACCATATACTTTTTTATCTATTGTTCTACAGCTTCCATCTGTGAATACAATTATACTATCATGATTTTCCAAAAAATTATTTTTATTATCTAAGTTTCCATGTTTTAAAAAATATTCTGCATCTTCTTTTTTTTTAAATTTTTTAAATATAGCATTAGGAAATCCTTGAACATTTATTTTACATTCATTCCAATTATTAAATATGCCAGTTTTTTTACCTTTATGTACTGAATAATACATTTTTAAATATTTTTATTTAATAATAATTTTCAATTTTTTATGATTTGAACATTTTATCATTCAAAAACAATGCATATTTTATATTATAAGGCTCAATTGGTAAAGGATAATATAATTTTTTAAATAGCATATTTAGGAAAGCTGATTTTTTTTCTTTTTTGGTAATTCGTTTTTCAATGGCAATAATTTTCTTTTTATACATATCTAACTCTAAATGTATCTGATGGAAAATTCTTTTCCTATACAATATAGAATAAATCTTTTTCTTATCTTTTGTGGTTAATTTATCTTTTTTGCACATTTGTTTATATAGATCATTTTTAGGATCTAATTGTTTTAGAGTGGCAAATACATGTGAAACTTTCTTTTCATCTAAATCTTCACAGAAACCTTTTTCTCTCCAATATTTGGGAGATGTTAAATTTATATAATCATCACGAATTTGGAAAAATCTTCCAATATTTTTAATTAGTAACATAATTTGGTCTCTTTTATATTTATTGATTTCACCTTTAGAATTTGCATAAGTAACAAAGCATAATTTGGCTGATAAATCAAAAAGAACTCCTGTTTTATTATCAATCATAAATAAATATTCATCCATATTAGGAATATATCCTTCTTTGGTCCAAATAATATCATATCCTTGTCCTATATGAATTTGACGAATTGCTTGAATGTAAAGTTCTAATATTTTGTTCCTAACTAATATTGGATATTTTTTATGAACGTTTTCTAATATTTGGAATATTTTTAAATATCCAGCATTCAATGTTAATGGCATTCCATAAACTAAATGTGCACATTTTTGTCCTCTTCTTTTTAAAGATCCATCTTCAATATCATCAATTACAAGAGTACAGTTATGAAAAATATCTACATCTTCAATTAATTGAGGGCTTAAATTTTCATTTTTATTATTTAAAAGACTTTGAGTATAATTATAAATTAATGCTCTGGTATTTTTACCACCTCCTTTTAAAGTATAATCTACTGGTTCAATTAATTTTTTATTGTCAAAGTCATATTCTTCTTCATCAATTTCGTCAAAAATATTATCAATTTCATTTTTTTTTATTTCATCTTTACTCTTTGCGAAATTAGATCCAAAAAAGTAAAATATCAAAATTGCAATGATAATTACTACAATTACCCTAAAAATGTAATTTTCCATTTATATATAATATATAGAAAAATTTAATCTTATATTTTATAATTAAAATATTTATTCATCATGAAAAATAATTATCATCTTACATCTAATAATTGAATATAAATTATAATTATATCACTTAAATTAATAAATCTTTTTTTTTTTATTTTCTTTTTTAATACTATTGTTTATAATTCATGTTCAAAATCTTAGCGAAAAAATTACCTTTTAGAAAAATCTCAAATAATCTTAATAACCTTAATATTTACAACCTTCATCAAAAAAAAAAATATCATTCATCATTAGATCTAATTTTCAGTAATAATTATAATGAATTTAAATCATATAAAAAATATGCAGCAGGTGTACTCTTATTATCTTATCATCCTATTTATGGTGAAATAATACCATTATTTTATAATCATAAACGTTTTAATGGATGCTGGGAATTTCCAGCAGGTAAATGTGAAACATATCATCATTCTTCTGCCGATACCGCAATTAAAGAGTTATTTGAAGAAACATGTGGAACAATTTTGTGTGATATTCATTATTTAAGTAAACAAAATTTTATTATTTCATTGGACTTTAAATATATTTTATTCTATTTATATATTCCTTTATACATTTTAAATAAAAATATTTTTTTTGAAAATCGTTCTAAAATAAATAAATCTTATTTCCACGAAAATAATAAAAATTTATATCCATATTTGGAAATGTCAGATTTTCGATTTGTTAAATATGATACATTACAAAAAAATCTAAGTAATAATAAATTTATTCATGAAACATTATGTAATAATAAAATAGAAATACCAAGATTAGAAAAATCATTTCTATATTTTGCGAAATATAGTTTTACTAATAGATCTGATTACAAATTCATAAAAGAAAATGATAATACAATTTCTTTAATTAATTCTCATAAAAATTTTTCAATTATTAATGATCTAAATCTAAAAACATATTTAATTAAATAATATCCTCTTGAAAATTAAGATTATTATTAAAAAAATCACTTTTATATTTTAAATTTTTTAAAATTAAATTTTCTATATTTTTCGATGGATGATTTAAAACTATTTTATCGAATTCTTTTATATCTTTTTCGCTTTGCTGTAATTCAAATTTTTGTATAGTAACTTTTATATTACTATTTTTAGTATTATTTAATACATTTATTATGTTATCATTTTTGCTATCCATTATATATTTATATTATTAATATTTTTTTTATCATCTTAACATATTTTTAAATATTGTTTTGAATAATGAATATTTAAAAATAAAAAATTTTTTTTTTTAATGAAGATATCTATAATAAAATGGATAAAAAATCGAATAAATCTATTTTTAAAAAAATTATTTCTATACTTCATGAAGAAAAATTAGTACCAAAAAATGATTCATTCAATGAATTATTATTAAATATTCAATTGCTATCTGAAGAAAAAAAAGATGATATCCTCAATTTACTTATTGATACTAACGAACCTGAAGAAGGAAAATCTTCAGAAATTGAACCTACAAAAATTGCCCCACCTGATAGTGAAATCAGTTCAAATGTTGATTTTACAAAATCAAGATCTAGTGGCGGACCTGATGTATCAAATCCACTTAATTCTCTAGGAAGCTATAGTTCTGGATCTAAATTTTTTATAGGTCAAGTTTTAATAAATAATCAGCATACAAAAGGCACTACCAATTCATATGAAGTTGAATCAGATCCTAGAAAAGTTCCAAATAATGTAAATGATTCACCAATAATAGAAGATTTAAATCAAAATAATACAAAACAAGAAGATTTAAATCAAAATAATACAAAACAAGAAGAAATAATTTCAAATAAACCAATCAAAAAAAATACATGGAAAATTAAAACATTGAATCAAGATATTAACGATTTTTTACTAAATAATTTTCCTATAGATTCCATAAGTCCCGGATTAAATTTAGAACATCCATCTACTCCAGAAAGTCATTTTGTTCCAGGATCAGATGGAATAAATACAGTTAATTTATATATTGGAAATTGTGAAAAATTAATTTTTGATTCGAATAGTATCTCAAAGATTTCGAATGATAATGATATTTATAAAAATTAAAAACCAAAATCTTTTAATTCATCTAATTCTTCTATTGTACAATCTTCATCTTCATAATCTTCATGATTTTCGAAATCAACTTGCCATCGTAATACGCATCCTATACCTCCAAATCCTTTACAAAATTGTGTACCAATATTTGTTGAATCTGAAACGATTTCCAATGTTGTTCCAAATGATTTATAATTTTCTACGAACCAATCCAATAGTGATTCCGTTTTTACTGAAATGATATCTTTAATAGTGCCAAAATCTTGATTTTCACCATTTAAATATTTGATTTCTTCAATATCATCTTTTTTTTTAATTGTATATCTATATAAATCCAAATCCTGAAAAATTATTAATATTTCAACTGCCCCTTGTTCTAATGCATTCATTGTATCCTCGATTCCAAAACAATATTTTCCTGTATCTGTGGAGATTTCGTGAAAAAATTTGTCTATAACTTTTTTTTCTTGCACATATCTTAAATCACCTAGTGTTGAACCTATTAATTCAATCGCTTGTTGAAAACCATTTTCACCTCCATATGATACGTCCACTAATTTTATAATTTTTTCTTTAATTCTTTTATCCAATAATGGTGATATACTTAATACATTTTTAATTTCTGCTGATCCTGCTATAAATAAACCTTTAATATTCAATTTATCATTTTGTATAAAACAATTAACTGCATTTTCAGCTACTTTGCGAACATAGTTATGTCTTGCTTCTAATCGTAAACGAGCAAAACGTAATGCTGATTGACCTCCTCTTCCATGTTTTTTTGGTAGAGAAACACTAAATTGTGATATAATATTTTTAATATTTCCACTTAATGTTGCAAAAAGTGCTCCATTACCATCTACTACTATAAAACCATATTTATCATCATCTTCTAATAAATATTCTAATGCTTCAGTATGAAAATGATTATCACAAACATAAAGTTTCCTAGTTAATGGCTTTGATGGTTCTAAATCTACTACTAATTTTCTAATTTTACCCTCACTATTGATAATTTCTCCACAAAATAATGCTAATCCATTTGGTGGTGTTTTTGTAAATGTCTTTAATCTTGTTTGAGCTGATGTAATCGCCGATAACACCGATAAACGATTCACTCTACTTTTAATATTTACTGCCGTCCCATACTCTTCTGTTAACATTTGTTTGATTGGATTTAATGAATAATCTTTTGGTACCATTATTGTTACGACACTAGTACCATTTCCCTTACATAAGGACAATTTTTTGATTAACCTCTTCACTTTCCATTTTTCAATATCCATTATTATTTTATTATTTTAAATTATTTTTATATAATTAGTTACAAAATTATATATATAAGGATTTTTTTTTAGATAATATTGCTATTTAAAGAAATTAATTATATTGACATATGTAAAAAAAAAATCACATTTCATTTTATAGCTAATGTTAATGAACACTAAATTAATTAAGTATCTCCCATGTTGTGATAATTATTTACCATTTAATTTGGAATTCAATTATTATCAAACTATAATCTTAGCATTATTAATTAATATTCAAAAAAATAGATGTTTTAATTCATCCATCATTTTATCTATTTTATTCTTTTTCCCAGCCGCTTTAAAAAAATGTGATGATAAAAAAATTAATATTATAAGTTTGATTTTTATACTTACAATTGCTAAAAAAACTTATTACAAACCATTATTTTCAATAATATTTTATTCATTAATAACTGCTTATTTTGATTTTCCAATCTTTGAGGATATTTGTTCCGAAAATAATCAAATTAATATTATACAAAATATAATACAAAAATTAAAATATGGACCTATTATTCTTAAATATTCAAATACTAAATTCATGATCTTTATATTATCTGTTTTTCTTAATCTTGTCATCTTAACATTTGGAAATAATTTATTTGAAATTATTATTAATTTATCAACTTTCCTAATATTCACATTCCAAAGAATTTTATTACCACATTCAAATAAAAAATTACTTCATTCAGAAAATATAAATAATAATTTAAAAAATATTCTTAATAATATATCTTCTTTCTTTTTTATTTCTTCTCCATCTATTAAAACATTAAAGAATAATTCTAAACTTTTAAATAAAAATATTAATGATATTTCTATTAGCAATATTCGAAAAAAAGATCTTAAATTTTTTGAACCCAATTGGTGGAAACAAAATCAATTAAAATCATATTCCATAAAACTTATTAAATTAATATTTATGATTTTAATCATTGAACAAATCATTTCAAAAAAAAAAAAAAAAAAATGAATTAATTCATTATTATTATTGTAAATTCAACTATTTATTATTTATTATAATATTCTATTCCTAATGGTTTTAATGGTGTTTCACTATTCACCCATGTATTCACATTCCCAACTATCACAAAAACATGTTTCGCTCTAGTCATAGCAACATTTAATCTACGATAATCATTCCAAAATCCTAAATTTTTTCCATTTCTTACTGTACACATCACTATAGCATCTGCTTCTTTTCCTTGAAATGAATCAACAGTGTGAACAATAATTGACTTATCTTTAGATTTAATTAATATACATTGAGCTTTATATGGCGATATCACAACAACATCATTAAATATTTGTTTTAATTTATTAACTTCTTGAATCACAATCATACATTCTTTATCATTTTTATAACTATTATTTATTTTTTCTTCTATGCCTTCCGAATTAATAATTTTAAAAGGCTCTACATTTACATCTAAATCCAAATTTTTATATTGAGTTTTTAATTTTTGATTGTAAAAGTATCTATTTGGGAATTCAACTATCTTCGGATGCATTCTTCTTTGTACATCTAAAAACTCTGATTTATATCCTATATCCAATAATCTCTCCATCAAACTTCTTCCAAAATTTAATTTCTTTCCTTCTTCTGAAACATGAGCAGGCAATTGATATGGATCTCCAGACATATATAATCTTTTCACCCTTTTTTTAAGTAATCCCCATACTAATGCTTCTTGGCATTGTGCAGCCTCGTCAATTAAAATATTATCAAAATTTAATTCTCTTAAATGTCTACTATATCTCATAGATATTGTTGAGAAAACAAATCTTAAACTCCCTTGCTCTTCTGGCATTTGAAAACCCTGTGGGCATTTATTTTTGCTTATAATAATTGTTCCATTGATTCCAAAACTTTTGGCTCTATTATATAAATTGATTACTCCTACATTACTAGGCGCACAAATAAAGAAATTTTCTCGTGTATATCTTTTTGATAATTCTTGCATCTCTTTCATTAATCTCCATGTTTTTCCAGTACCCGGTGGTCCATGAAATATTTTCAAAAAATTATTTCCAATATTATTTTCTCCATATAATAAACTTCTTAATAAAAGGGGATTTGGATCACATTCATTAAGTGCAGATATATGTCTTGAAAAAGGAACTGGACTCGGATACATCTTAATTTGTTCCTCTACATTTTTTTTAATTGAGTGTTCATTATTTTCACTATGTTCTTTTTCGTCATAATATTCTGCCAATTCAAATAATTCATTCATCAACTCATCGCTTATTTTTGTTTTTTTTTTCTCTTTTTTTTCTATTTTTTTGTCTAATACAGTTTCATCTGCATTTTTTAATAATAGATCTTTTTCATCATTTTTATTTTGTTTTTCTAATTTTTCTTTTTTTCTTTTTTCCCTTTGTAATTTCCTTTCCTCTCTTTCTAATTGTTTGATCTTTTTGAATTCATCTATTTTATTTATAATTTCATTTTTCTTAGTATCATTTTCATCTCTTTCATATTGTAATTTATTCATCATTTCTTTTTGTTTATCTAATTTTGCATTTATTTCATTTAAATTATAATAATCTTCATCATTCTTATTTTTCTTTTTTAAAATTTTATTTTTAAATGATTCTAATTTTTGATTTTCTTTTATTTCTTTTTTAATTTCTTTTTCTTCACTTTTCAAACTCTTCTTAATTTCAATTAAATCTTTTTTGTCTTTTCTATGGTTTTCATCTTTTTCCTTCCTAATTTTTTTCTCTTCTATTTTTAAATCCAATTGTTTTTCTCTTAATTGATATTTTTCAAATGCCTTTATTGCCATCGCTTCTAATTCTTCATTTGTTTTTATTTTTTTTTTTTTCTTTTTCTTTTTCTCATCTAATGAATCCTTCTTTGTATATATTATTAAATTTTTATCATTATCTATTCCCGAAATAATTCCTGGATTTTTTGAATTTAAATCAACAGTATGAAGTATAGGATCATCTGTTAGAGTAGGTTCATTAATACCTATATGAGCTTCATATTTTAATCCTTTTAAAAAATATTGTATACCCTCATCTACATTTTCTAATTTATCGGGTATTTTATTTAATTTATCGTCTACTTTAAGATTGTAAAATGAAACTGCTGAATTTAGCATTTTATTTAAATATTTATCAGAAAATTCCATGATTATTATTTATTTTAATAATCTAAATTTGTTTTTAAATATTATTTTCAGTTTTACAAATAAATAATAATTTAAATTTAAAATTTTTTGTGAGTATATCATAAATGAATAAAAATACAAAAAATATTCTATATTTTATATTTTTTATAATTTTTCTAATATTTTGCTTATATATTATTCACAAAACCAAATCAAATTATAATCAAGAAAATTTTTACCTCTATAAATCAAAAGATACAAAACTGAGTGATATTCAACCAACAGACAATTATGATAATGAAGAATATATTGTTGTCAATGAAGGAACTAAAGGAGGAAATAATCTAATTGGAGAATCATGTGAAAAATATGGTTATAGAGCAATCAAAAATAGAGATGAATGTATTGCTGCCATGAAATATCTTAATGATAACAATATACATTCAATTAATAAAATCTTTGAAAAAACTGATGATGGACATGGTCATGCCAGAGATGCTACACTAACCGGCGAAACCGATATTCCTGGAAGTAATCAAGATATATATAATGATCTTGAACCTGGTAAAGGAAATTCTCATCAACCAGGAGATTTAAAACGTCATCTATGTTCTGTATATAAAAAAAAATCATGGTTTATACCAGGTGTGGAATATGCGAATCAATCATTAGAGGGACTTCATGATCGTAATCATGACATTGTTTGTGCGAAAATCAAACAACAGCAACAATCCCCTCCTCCTGTTGATGAACCAGCACCTAATTTACCTAATCCGCCACCATCAGATCCTGATATGCCGCAAGCACCACCTGCAGCATTAGTACCAGGTCCACCTGGACCTCCCGGACCTCCAGGTCCTCCAGGACTTGATGGGCAACCAGGAAAAAAAGGTATAACTCCACAATGCAGTATCACCGATATGCTACCAATCGGAAAACCAATTCAAAATTGTTCTGTATCCGATAATAATAATCAGCAACAAATGATGCAACAAAATAATCAGCAACAAATGATGCAACAAAATAATCAGCAACAAATGATGCAACAAAATAATCAACAACGAAGACCATTTAGAAAAAATCTTAATACAGCTATTAGTAAGCAATTTTTAAATTCTAGATTTCCAAATATGTCTAAACTTCAATTCGAAACTTTTAAACCATCCCACAGCCAATTTCTTAGTGAACCTGCGGATTGGATAAAAAATAATAATACAAACCCTAACGTATGGCATCAACGTCGACCAACGATTTCTCACAAATTTATTATTTAAATTATGTTTTAATTATACTAATTGATAATAATAAAAATATTTTTAAATAATATAATGTTTAAAAATATTAATATTTACATATCTTTACTAATATTGATAATAATTAGTCTCATATTTTATCGATATTATCAATCGTTCCACATTAAAAAAAAAACAAAAAAAAAAAAAAAAAATTTAGAATCCTTTCAAGATTTTTATGCTCGTGGACAACCCAAAAATCCATTTAATGATCCTATCATTCGTGAAAAGAATAAAAAAAGACCAATAAAAATATTACCAGAAAAAACGTTGGGTTTGTTCTCAACCAATTTATATGATCTAAAAGATCCTGAACCCAATTATTTTAATATTGGAAATTCCCAATTTGATATAGATCAGCGTAAATTTGGATTCCGAAATTTATAAATCTAATTATTTATATATCATAAACCCATCTAATAATAAATCTAAACCATTAATATTAGTAGAATCATCTCCACCCAGAAATAAGATAGAATTAGCTATATCTCCAGGTTCAATATTTAGTTCATTTGAATAATTTCTAGATCTATTATTAAATTCACCGATACAAATATTATTTATACGAATATTACTTTTATCATATTCTTCAGCCAAATCCTTAGTCAATGCAATTATTGCTCCACGACTCGCACTAAATGCTGCTTTATTTTCATTTTCAAAATAAGGAATAATATTTATTATTGCACCACTTTTCTTTTCCTTCATTTGAGGTATTGCAGATTTTATCGGATTTATTATAGAATTCATATTAATTTTTATGGTTTCATCCCAAATACTTGTATTTACATACTCAATCGTATTATCAAAAGGATGTATTTTTTCAAACAAATTTACTAATAAATCTATTTTCCCATATTTTGTCATCGCCTTTTCCATTACTTTATTTGAAAAATCAAAATTTGAAAGATCTCCAGTTATGAAGGTTGCATCATAACCATAATCTTTCAAATTTTTTACTAGATCATATCCACCCATTGGGTCTATATCAGTACAAATTAATCCTTTAAGACCATTTTCGAATAATGTAAATGATGTTTCTTTAGAAATATCAGTGTTACATCTTGTAATAACAGCTATTTTATTTTCAAATCTAGGTTTCAATGTTGATTCGATTAATATTTGTTCATTTTGTTCATTTTTTCTATTTCTATTATAGATTTCCGATTGAATATCATTATAATAAACTTTATAATCATTATGAAAATTTCTAGATACATTTAAATTACTTAAATTTCTTGCAATCCTTTTTGTTCTTGACAAAATATTCATGATTTTTGTTTTTAATTAAATTATTCTAAATTATAATTCAAATTTTTAATATTCTAAATTAAATTAAATGTATTTTCTAATCTTGCAATTTTTAAAAATAACTGTTTCATGAATAATCTATCATCAATAATCATATCTCTTAAAGTATATTGATATCTCTCAATCGTATCAAATTCCTTATTAATTTTTTTATTAATTTTCCATACTGAAAATATCAAATATAAAATTACAATTTTTTCAAAATTATTTATAATCAAGAATCCTAGAAAAATCATTTAATATTTTTAATCTAATAAAATATTATTCATTTTCTTTTTTTATCATGTTTTTAAAATCTAAGATGTTTAAAATAAACTAATTTTTTTTTTTTAATTAATGTAAATATTCATGGTAATACTTAAAGAAAAGAATACACAAAATAGTGATAATAGTTTATTATCAATCTTCGGTTTAATAATCATTGCAATTGTTACAAATAAATCATCAAAAAATTCCGAATCAACAGTCAAAACAAGACAAAAATTTAAAAATCTTATCGGTCCACAAGGAGATAAAGGAGAAATAGGTGAAAAGGGCGATAAAGGAATTAAAGGAGACAAAGGAGACAAAGGAGAAAAAGGAGAAAAAGGTCCAATAGGTCCACAAGGAGAACAAGGAGAACAAGGAATTAAAGGAGACAAAGGAGAAAAAGGCGAAAAAGGTGAAAAAGGTCCAATAGGTCCAAAAGGAGGACAAGGAATTCAAGGTGAAATAGGTCCAATAGGTCCACAAGGAGAACAAGGAGAACAAGGAATTAAAGGAGACAAAGGAGAAAAAGGCGAAAAAGGTGAAAAAGGTCCAATAGGTTCAAAAGGAGGACAAGGCATTCAAGGTGAAATAGGTTTGAAAGGTGATAAAGGAATTAAAGGTGATAAAGGAGAAAAGGGTGAAAAAGGAGAAAAAGGAGAAAAGGGTGAAAAAGGAGAAAAAGGAGAAAAAGGAATTGCTGGTCATATTGGATTAACTGGACCTATAGGACCTGCGGGTCCAGCAGGAACATCAGGATCTCAGGGAAAAGTTGGACCTATCGGACCAAGTGGACCTCAAGGTTCAATCGGACCTCAAGGACCACGTGGTAAATCAGGCTCACCAGGCGAAATCGGACCTGAAGGACCAGTTGGACCTCCCGGATCGCAAGGAGATCCAGGATCTATCGGACCTCAAGGTCCACAAGGTCCCAGAGGCGAAATCGGGAAAACTGGTCCTCGTGGAATACAAGGTCTAACAGGCATACAAGGAAAACAAGGAGAAGTTGGACCTATAGGTCCTGCGGGTCCAATAGGTCCTCCTGGTCCTCCTGGTGCAAATGGTAGTGATGGTCCAATTGGTCCTATTGGACCACCAGGTCCTGCTGGACCAGCTGGAACTGTCGGAATCGGAAATCCTGGTGATCTATTAATCACAAATGATCTTGATCAAAATGAATGGGTACAACGAAATATCCCAATTATAACATCACAAATTGGAACCATGAATAAATTCTTTAACTCATATTTTCCTATTTATAATTCTAATAATAGTCTTAATCATCTTTTTCTTTCAAATTGCGAAATCATAGGCTTTGGTTTATACAATCATGAAAAATTATCAAAATCTAACGAAGATGAAGATATCTATGCTTTCATAAAAGCCGAAGTTACTACTCCCTTTGATTCAATACAGACTTCATATTTTTCATGTTGTAAGATAAATACTCATCATCACTCTCTTGGATCCTCTAAATTCTTAGGTTTCTATAATGATGAATCAAGCTGCCTCTCCAATATATCTAAAAAAAATAAAAATAATTACATTATTTTACAACCATTATCTTGTGTAAATTTTTATATAAGATTTCAAAACATAAAAGAAAACCAAAATGATGATCATAACAATATTATGAATATCTATCTCACATTACGATATCCTTACAATAATTCATTGTAATTAAATAAATTATTTTTTATATTTATTTATTTTAATTCAGAGAAATCTAAATTTAAAATAAATAAATTAATAATCTTTAGATTTTATAATTGATTTATAGACACTTAGGATTTACAATTAACCATGGTAATGCTGGAATATCGCTACTTACAAGTTGTTTAATTTGCCATTTCTCATTTTCTTGTTGAGAATTATCGTATTGTGCAATCATGGGAAAACTTGTAATTTCCGTACTTTCTACAGGTTCAGACAACCAGTACGAGGGGAAATCCCCCCCTCCTCCTCCCAGGACGTTCCGTCGACTTTCTTGGTTACCCAACAACCTTCATTGAGTGTTGCTTTAAACCCATTGAAAAGTGTTACGGAGGTCGAGGTGTAGAAGGGTTCTGTATCGGTTAAACAAGCGTATACAGTAGTAACATTATCATCTAGCTTGCAGTTCGCCATATAAGTCTCGAATTCATTTAAGTTACCAAATTTTTTAATAATTCATTATAGGACGTATTTACTTGATCCGTAGTGTTCTGTTCTATAGAATTACAGCTCGTGACAGGTGTTGAGTCATGTACAGCCATTGAGTATACACAATCTAAATATTCTATATTGGAATAAGTTTCATCTGGAGCTTTCATAACTCCTTTCACCTCATTATTATTATAACCGAAATTGTTTAAAATATATTTAAAATCATTTTGTGCAGAAACTATATTAGTTGTATATGAAAATTTTAAATATTCTGGCTGCTCCATTCGATCTGTACTGTTCATTCTAGAATCATTACAATCATCAGTATCAGCGACAGAAGCACTATTAGAGGGTGGAAGTAAGCCCCAACCATAAAAAAATTTAAACGGTTGTATCGTTGGTTTTTCAACAAAAGGTTGTGGAAGTGTACTGATACTTGGATCCAAGCTCGCGGATACGGCTTTTGCCGTAGTGTCGATTCTCTACGCCGATCTTTGATCGGCATTGGGGCATAAAGCCCCCTACGCCAACGAAGTTGGCTCGAGAAGCGATGACAGTGATGGCTCCCATTTCCCGGTATTGTATTTACACAAAAAATAACTATCCCTAGTTTTTTGTTTACATCATAATCCTCCCACGCGAAATTTTTTGTACTGTATTTCCGCTTTTAAATTAGTTAAATAATCGGCAAACAATTCTCCACTACTCATTTCTAAAATATTTGTTGAATTTACTTCTAATTCTGAACAAGTTAATTCATTAACTTTTAAACAATATTTATCGGATGCTGATAAGGATTCATCACAATATTTTTATCATATCCCATAAGAAATAATATATAATTCTAGAATGATAAAAAAAAAAAATTCTTAAATTTTAATTTACATAATTTGAGATTTAGTCCTTACAACCTAATAATTTTTTTTATTTTTTGATCTCTTTAATAATTTATAGATAATATATACTACAAATATTATCCCTAAAATATAAAATACATTTTTAAATATTTTCCATACAATGAATAATATGATTAAAATTATAATCACCTCAATTATTTCCATTTATATTAATTATAGATATTTAAAATTTTCTGATTATGTTCCTAAATTTTTTTTTTTTAAATTTTGCTTCATCATATTTTTCCATTCATTATAAGAATAAATTACTTTCCAATCAGTATCAAGTTCATTTTCTTTTACAATGAAAAATGGAGCTTTATTTTGGTTAAAATATTTGCTTAAAATATTTCCATCGCTATTCATTTCGTTTTCCCTAGCAATTGAAACCCCATGAATTTTATCTTCCAAACCATCCTTTTTCAATTTATCAGCAACTTGATTACATTTTTTACACATATCACCGTTAATCATTTGTTTTTTAACAAGATGTGTTATAATCTGATCCTTTTGATTTTTATCATGACAGCTTAAAATGCTAAGCGATTTATCTTTCGTCAACTGGATCCTTGCTTTTGAAAATTCATTATGGATCTTCTTATTAATCATTGCATCAACTTCAGCATCATCATTCACATGCAAACCACATTCTTCAAATCTGCCACCAAATCTAGTCGCTCTTATATTTTCCTCATTATCTTTAATTGGACGCGATGAATGCCAATCACCTATGCTTAAATATCCTTTCTCTGTCAATGGATGCCTAAGAAGATTATTTTCATTAATATAATTTTCAACACTTTTGTCATCCATATCTAAAATAGGTAAAACTTTATAATATCCTTCTTTCTCAAAATTGATATAGGGTAATTCAGCTCGATGTTTAGTTTGTGTTCTGCGGAGACCACTTAAAATAATTGGTGGCTTGTATTGATCAATATAATTTTTTAATGGATCTTTTTTTGTGATTTTACCATACAATATATGAGATGATTTATCATCATTCCTCCAAAGTTCACCATAGGTAGAAATCATTCGCTGAGACGTCATATTTGGAGTTAAAATAGTAAGATTTAAATTTAAGTTTTTTTTTAAAGTTTCAACATATTGATATGTTTCATTAAAGAGAAAACCAGTATCGATCATTATAATCGGAATATCTTTATTTATTTTAATAGCCATATCAATCAATATAATAGCCTGACTACCAAATGAAGATAATAAAACACTATTTCTTTTACAACTCCATTCTATTATTTCTTGAGGAGACATTAATGCCATTTGATTATTAATTAAATTTAAATTATTTTCCATGATTAATTTTTTATTATGAAATTTTTTTTTTTTTTTATTTTGTAACATTGAAGCAGGTAATGTTGCAACATCTGATGATGAAAAAGTATTTGTAACAGTACTTATATTCCTTACAACGTTAATATTATTAAGTTTCTTTATACTTCTTATCACAAACATTTTTTGATATTCGAATTTTTTGTTGTAATTATTGATTATTAGATTCATCAAATTTTTTTTTAGTGACTCATAATGTTTTTAAAGTCTTAAGATAATCATCAATCCAATCTTCAGTCAATTCGGAGCGTTCCGAGTTGCCTTGGCAACGTAGGAACACTCAGATAGGGCAAAAGCCCTATCATCTTCAGAAGAATAGTTGATAAACTCTATACTATATTTATCATTTAATAATGCTCCTTTGACTATTCCTCTAAAAAAAAATCTACCATTTAATTGTTTTTTATCTAAATACTTATCCTTTATAGACCAGTCTTTGTCTAATAATCGAAGATATACAGCATTTATATATTCTTTCATCAATTTTTTCCAATATTCTCTATGGTTAAGTTCATAAACTTTATCAATAATAATTTTAAAAATATCATCTGGTAAATACATATGTAAATTTAATTTTTATAAAATGTACTCTAAATCATATAAAGAAAAAAAATATTACAAATGTTAAAAAAATTTATGTAAAATAAATCAAATTCATTATTTCATCTTTTCATAAATTTTTTCTAAATATTTTTTACAATCTGGATAAAAATTAACAACTATTTTATTGTAAATAAATTGTTTTGTACTTAACATTCTAATATTAGAATGATAATCACATCTATTTACATCTAAACAATTTGATTTAAGAATATGGTGAATTAAAATTATATCTTTATGTTTTAAATCATCCAAATACTCTGAATGTTTTGGATCAGAAATATTTACAAATCTATTTCTCCAATGATTCTTATGTATTGCATTTAAAATTAAATTCTGATTATAAAAATCTCTAATTTCAAATAGATCCAATTTTAAAAATCTACAACCATTGAAGAGATTCCTAAGATATTCATTATATTCATTTTTAGTTAAATCTTCCATTTTTTTTAAAATATCCACTTTAAATAAAGCTTTTATTTCTTCTAACATTATTTCTTTTAAAAAATTTTTGAATATATTCTGAGTACTGACACTTGTTGACATTAATTTACCAAATTCATTTTTTCCTAGATAATTTTTGATTTCATAAATTATATCATATGGTAATAATCTTAATAATATCATATTTAAACTAATTCAATCTAGTACTTTCAAATTTTTTTTTTTAAATTTGATAACCTATTTAAATCGAACCATAGATACATCTGATATTTATTTAAAACTTTTTTACCCTCTAACATTTGTCGCAATATTTCTAATTCATTTTCATCAGGAAAAATATTTCCGAATCTACAATTTAAAGGTATGGTTATAATATTATATATCTTTATTCTTATTGATAATTAATAGGATAGAAGCGGATAAATAGAACCTAATAACCATATTTCCTTATTATCCGTATATCTTTGAAAATAATATAAAACTGTTTCCGAATTTTTAATTTTATTAGATCTCTTAATATCATTTTTATTATTATAATAATATTTTAATGCGATGAATGCCCTATAATGAATATCTAATCCTATAGTAATTATATCATTTAATAGATCATTTTTTGTGAAACTTAGATCATCAATTTTTGTTAAAACATGGGAGGCAAACCGCATTGATTTTTAATTTTTGTTCAATTTTATTTATTTTTCTTTCAGATCTTAAAAAATATGAATGAAAGTAAAAAATATTTTTAATCATTTATTTTATCTAATTACTATTAAATCTTTATACAATATTCATTGTTTCATGAGTTTTTATTTCTCCATTTAATGAATTATAAAATCTTTCATAATGAAATTTTTTCATCAATCCTGAAATAACAGTTTTTTTTCCAAATTTTGAATAAAGAAATTCAAGACAATCCTTCGCACTCCATCTTATTGATGATAGTTGTGATTCGATATCTTTTACATAATTCACATGAATATTTAACATATTTTGTAATAATTCTTTATATATTATATTTATATTATCACTATTATTACCAATCATAGTGTTTCTCAATTCAAAAAGTTTATTCAAATTTCCAAATTCTATCATGGAATTTATATCAATTATTTTGAATTCATTACCTACTGAAATTTCTTTATCACCAACTACTTTATATTTATTTAAATATCTTAATAAACTTTTATCATATTGAGTAGGTGTAAACAATAAGAAAAATAATATCATTCCAATACTCCAAATATCACTTCTTAAACAAGGTTTACCTTCAAAAAGTTCTGGTGCCATATATCCTATGGTACCTCTTATATTATCTAATTTCGCAAAATCACAACCATCTTCTAATTTTGTTATAAATCCAAAATCTATAATTTTAACATCGTATGTTTCTATATTTTCTAAAACGATATTTTGTAATTTTAGATCTAAATGAATATATCGATTTTGATGGATACAAAATACACCTTCTAATATTTGTATTAAAATATATATGATGTCATCATCTGTAAAATAATTTTTTTCCACTTCATAATGTTTTACTTTTTCATATAAATCACCACCTTTCATGTTTTCAATAATACCATAAACACCTTTAAAATTTTGATATTCATAAATACCATAATCAAAAACTTCTGCAATATAAGGACAATGTAAACCGTGTTGTTTACCATGTTTTGAAAATAATGCTTGAAAATATAATCCTTTTAGCTCATTATTTATTTGTTTTCTATCTAAAACCTTATATGATAATCGTATCCCTTTAAATAAATCACTCTTATTTTTTGTATTTAAAGAATAAAATTTATTATAGCCGCCAGAATTGATGACATTTCCTAAAGAATATATATTAGACTCATGACAAATTAGTTTTTTATCAACACATGAACTAATTAATTTAATATCATGTTGTTGATTATCATCAGTTTCTTTATTAACATATGAAATATTAATATTTTGTTTTTCTTTTATATTTAGTTGTGACCCTCCTTTGTAAAATTTTTTTTTAGCTTTTTTAACAATTTTTATCATTGTGAGTAATAATATTATTTTAAAATTTATAAAGATAATATTTTTAAAAATTAAGTATAACAAATTTTCATAATTAAATAATTTCTAATTGCAAAAAATACATAAAATTACAATGTTTAATTATATTATATGGAAAAAGAATTAAAGTTTGAAGATCCAATTCTTGATACAATTGTAAAAAACTCTCTTAAAATATTTAACAAATTGGAAAAAGAAGAATTTTTTGACATATTAGGCGATAAAGATTTGCGATATATTTCTCCAGAAGCATTGAAATTCGAACAATGGAATATTATCAATCAAATATTCAAAATAAAATTTTGTGACCATAAAGAAATTCAGAACGAATGGAACCAAGGAATAAAAGCATTAGCAAAAAAAAATGCAAAAATTTTAAGTAAAAATTATAATAGAAATAAAATCAATTCTATCATTGAAAATATGAAAGATGGAAACGTTAAAAATAAGATTATTGAGATGTTATTGAATAAAAGAAAACTATGGATAGAAAAACCAACTGATTATGTTGATGTTATAAGGAGTGATGGTGAAGTTTTTAGATATCAACTTCATTCCTTATTTAATGATAAAGTAAGGGTAAAATTAAATGACTCTGATAATATCATCGAAAAAAATATTATTTTTAACTTTTCTGTTTAATTTATACAGTTTATTTTATACCAATCAAGTAGTTTAATTTAAATTTATATAAATTTTTTTTTTATAATAATGAAATTATATGGAAAAAACTAATAATGTACCAAAAAGAAAATTCGCCGATAAAGAACGAACACTTGATCCCAAATGCAGAGTTAAAGATGTAGATTGGGAAAATGAATGCGAACGCGAAGAAGAACAACAAGGTCAACCCGAATACGATAGACGTTCTAAAGATGTTGATTGGGAAAATGAACGCGAACGCGAAGAAGAACAACAAGGTCAACCCGAATACGATAAACGTTCTAAAGATGTAGATTGGGAAAATGAACGCGAACGCGAAGAAGAACAACAAGGTCAAGCAGAATACGATAGACGTTCTAAAGATGTTGATTGGGAAAATGAACGCGAACGCGAAGAAGAACAACAAG
>Ga0209986_10000852_pt1 | contig 29986 bp, 23 predicted proteins | sample BlataG_FD_183168 | JGI IMG/M metagenome (GOLD analysis project Ga0209986, IMG submission 183168) | Deep subsurface microbial communities from Black Sea to uncover new lineages of life (NeLLi) - Black_00105 metaG (SPAdes) (version 2) | ecosystem: Environmental > Aquatic > Marine > Oceanic >...
TGTCCAGCTCTTCCTTGGTGCGCAGGAAAAGTTCACGGTATTTGAGGAAAAACTCTTTGGTGACGGTCTCAATATCAAAGGCTTTTTCGATTTCTTCCAGTATTGGGTCATGTTCATCATCTTTCAGAATATCAACAAGCTGGCTTTGTGCAGTATGGCTTTTTTCGTTTGCGCCCACCAGAAAAGACCAGCGCCGGGCAAGAGTTAATTCTTCTTTCACCTTCATTTTACCGGTCTTAGTCTTTTCAAATTTGTAATCCATCTTTACCAGCGAGAAACGCCAGTCTGATTCTTCGGGTGAAACAAAAGCAAATAACCCGGCGTCTTTTCCACCTCTATCAGCAAGATATCTACCGGCAAAATTTCTTTGTGTTACACGAGCATGGTCAAGAGAGTGGCCTTTTTGAAGATATGTAATTATTACATCTATCTTTTTTCCTTCAGGAGAATTATAAGTTCCAATACGCTCATAGGTTTTAATAACATTTCTAAACATCTCTTTAACATCACCACGGGCATGAAAAGCCTTAGATTCATCAATTCTGTTTAGAAGGTTTTTTATAAATTTAGTAAATTTTTCTTTATCAAAAGAGGCTTCGAAAGTATGTTTTATAAGTGTTTTTGCCTGTTCCTTATTCATGATTTTCTTCTAATACCTTCATTTTTCATTCTTCGGGTTTATTTCGGGTTTATTTCGGGTTTTTCTAAAAACGTACCTTGTTTTTCTACCCGTTGTTCCAACCCGTTCTAAAATGTCCTTTAAACATAAATCATTCAAATCATTAAGAGCCGTTCTATCTGTTATTCCAAACATTTCACGATATTCCCTATTCGTAATCTTCCCTTTCTCTTTCACATACAAAACTGCCTTAATCTGCCTTTCATTCAGTCCCATCTTTTTCAGATTGTCTTCTGTGTAAATGTCTTTATAAAAATATACAGAAAATCCAAGGAATTCTTCTTTAAATTCTGGTTCTGGAAGTTCTGCTTTTTGGCATTCTTCAACTATTTTTATTGTTCCTCTTCCCCAGGCTTCAATAAGGTCTGCTTTAAAAAAAATATCAGCAATGAGTTTGTTTCTTCTAATTGATTTGTGACTTGATTTTAACTCATCAATTCTTACCCCTTCAGGAAGTTTTCCATAATTCCATACAGATAAATAATCAGGGTATATTCTAATTTCTGTTGGCTCACCACCTATATAACTTCGGTGAATCAAAGCATTAATTATGGCTTCCCGTAATGCGGGTTCGGGATATTCAAGTTCCTCTTTTCTTGTCCAATCTTTGTTGATACCTTTAATCTCCAAGATAAGATATTTCGTTCTTAAAAATTCAATAGTATGTTCAAGTTGCTGGAATAGATTACCCTCAATATCGTCTGATGCAACTATCTCAGTGGGAGATTTAAACTTCCCTATGCGCACATAAGCAGATATATTGAATCTTTTAGGATTTTTCCCGAATAAAAGAATGCAGGCTCTTTTTATTTTACCATTTTCAATTAAATCCAGTTTTTTAAGAATTTTTATGGGCTCCTCATCTTTGATTGAAGGTAAACGCTGGATGGCAAGTTTTTTAAATTTCTTTATGGTTTCAAAATCCATATCATCAATTGTTGCTTTCTCTTCAAAGAGTTCATCCCAGGTTTTGCCTGATTTAGATGAAAGAAATTCTGAAAGTTCATAACCTTCAAGAACCTGATTGGTTGAACCGCTTCGCTTATAGAATTTGCCATGATAGGAAATAGGATTACTTGAAGGATCTATCTGTACGATAATTGTATCTTTGCCTTTATTTTTCTTTATCTCAACATTCGGAGTTATTCCGAGAACACTCTTTATTTTGTTTGGTAAATTTTCAAGAAGTTTTTTGGAATTTTTGACACCGATGAAATTGCTTTTATCATCTATCCCAATTATTAATTTTCCTCCATCGCTATTTGCAAAAGCACAAAGGGTTCTAAGATACTCATCTCTCCAATTTGGTTTGAATTCAATTATTTGGGATTCTTTATCTGGCATTTTTCTCCCTCAGATATAACGATAATATCACTTCTCTTTTTCCTGAAAATCTTTCTGAATATTCAGCATAATGGCTTTCTAAAAACTTTTCTGGGATGTTGTTTTGCACAACAGCAAGAACTTTTAATGGATTCGTTAAATCTGATTTTAGCTCATTTAACGCTTTCAGTGTCTTTTTGGTTGTTTGTTTTGGTATAGCACCTTCCTCAAGTTGTTTTATCAATCTTTTCACATGTTTTTCCTGTTCACCTGCCTGCCACGCCATACTTTCATTCCAGGGGTGAAGACGTCTTGCCTTCCATTCCCTTTTAATCCATTCTCTTCCACATCCTGTTTTTAAATATTTTTCTCTCTTTAATGCTTCTTCAAGTGAAAAAAACACTTCATAGTGAATTATTTCTATAGGCTTATATTTTGATGTCCAACTTACCGTCCCATTGCAGTGTTGCTTCCATCTTTTACATAAATCATTGGTTTGACCAATATAAATACTGTTATTTTCACATCTTATGCAATATACATAATAAGCTTGTCGTGGCGCAGGCAGGTCTGTGAACCTGGTTGAATTTTTCATTGTTGCTTTTAATATTTTCAATACCTGTGCTCCACTATCTCTTCCTCGTTTAGGCTCGGGTGTTAATAAATCTTCAGTTGTTGCATCTATAAATGCCCTTTTATTTTTATCCAGCAAATCATAAAAATCTCTTGATAGATTTTGTTTTTTCTCATCAATGGAACATTCCTGCCTGCGCCGAGGCTTCGGCAGACAGGCAAAAATCTTCGCAGACGTAATAAAATCAACTTCCAGCGGTTCTTGGTTTTTTTCTGTGATAAAGAATTTCTGGAGTTTTCTTAATCTAAAATAAGTTAAAAGTACTCCTATATATTCTTTGTTTTCTCTAGCAGAACGTGCCTTTTTAGGAAGGTGTTTCATCTTCTCAAAAAGGTAAGGGTTTTTATCCCTGATATCTTTTATAATGTTCAGGTATTTTAATTCACTTTCCTCAATTCCTCCTGCCTGTGCTACGGCAGACAGGTCTTCACCTGAGATTGTTTCCCTGGAAATCAAGCGGTTAAAGAGTTCATGAGATGAAACAGGTTCACCTTCTGTTAATATTGCCGCATCACCACCAAGGAGAGTTAGGAAAGCATTGATTTTTGCTTCAGCGGTATTCTTAAGTTGAATTTCGTCCTCGGATTGAACAGTAGGGAAAAAGTTGAATGTGTATATATTAGGAAATTTTGTATCCACGCGATTTATACGTCCTACTCTCTGCATCATTCGTGTTGGATTCCAGGGAATATCGTAGTTTATAACTATATTCGAGCGATGCAGGTTTACACCTTCGGACAAAACCTCTGTTGAAACAAGAATTTTATACTCATCTTTTGGTTTTCTTGCTCTGGCATCAAAATTTTCAATTACTTTATCCCGGGTTGCTTCATTTGAACTTCCGTTATAACAAATGGCTTTATTCCCAATATTTCCCGTAAGATACTCTGCGGTTTCTTTTGATTCGGTGAAGATAATGAGTTTTTTATTTCTTAAAATGTTATTTTCTGATAACTCTTTCTGTAACTTTTCAAGTTTAGGGTCTCTCCTCACATCATCCCAAAGAACCTTTATCTTTTTTAATATATCAAGGTCATTTTGCAAGTCTATTTTGAATTCATCTTTGAAATCTTTACTATCATATCTCACGGCTTTGCCTTCATCTATCAAATGCTGGACTGCTTCATCATCATCATTCTCCAGAAGTTCAAAAATTTTATTTATATATTTTTTGCTCACATAAACATTCCCATTATCAAATTCTTTAAGAAACGTTTCATAAGAGTGAATAAATCTATCGATTGAATTGCGAAATGCATAAAAGCTGCTTTCAAGTCGTTTAACAAGCAATATTTTCATAAATTTGCCCATATTTTTCTGGGATAATTCTTCTGGTTGTGTTATTTTGCCTTTGTAATATAAAAGAGGTGTATAGCGTGTGTATTTAAATCTTTGAGTAATTAAATGGATTGTCTCATTGAAAATTTTATCTTCATCCTCATTTAATTGGTAATAAAGCGGTTCAGGATTTTCCACATCGGGAAATTTTAATTTTTGTTCTTTAATATCTCTGGAAAAATATTCCTCAATTTCAGAACGGGTTCTGCGGACCATAAGATATTTTAAGACTTTTCCCCTTATTTCTTTCGCATTCTCTTTTACCATTTTAATATAATCATCATAATTTTTCTGTCTATCAATCTTTTTTAATTTTTTATCAAGTCTATTGAAAAAACTTTCTAAATTGGGAAGATTTGGTATTGTGCTTTTTCTTGATTTTTGAAAAAGTTTAATTTGATTTAATATATCCCTGGGAGAGTTATTGTAAGGAGTAGCAGTAACAAGAATAACGCGTTTACCTCGACAGATTTGTGCAAGTTTCTCATATCCAATCGTAGTTTCTGTTCTGAAACGATGGGCTTCATCTATAATAATATTCGCATATTTTTCGACTCCCCGATTTAATACTGCCTCAAGTTTGCCAACCGACTCAAAATCAGCAGGAATATGAAAGTCAGAAAATACATTTGGCCAGGAGCCAGGGTTATTTCTATTAAGTAGAGCAGGCGGAGCAATAACAAGGGTTCTGCCATCAAGTTGCCCTGCAAGCATAGCAGCAATATATGTTTTCCCCAAACCTACTACATCTGAAATAAAAACCCCACCATACTCCTCTAAAATCTTTTTAGCATTTAATACCGCTTGTTCCTGATACTCATATTTTTTAAAATCTTGTGGTAGATACTTTATAAAGACCTCATCAGTAAGACTCAATTCATCTTTGAAATATTCATATAAAAATTTCAGGTATAATTCATAAGGTTTTATATTTTGATTAAGCCAGGTCTTTGTTTGAATGGTTTGGATATATTTCTCACTTACATCAACTGCATCTTTCCACAAATCTTCAAATTTCTGCTCTGCAAATTCGTAATCAGTGCGATTTTTTAATTCAACATTAAATTCAAGATTTTCAGTAAGTCCTGCCCGAGTAAAATTGCTGGAGCCGGTAATAACTCTGCCTACATCTCTATCTCCTTCGGTAAAGGTCATTATATATAACTTGGCATGAATATTCTGAGAAGGGAATGCCCTTATTTCTAACTTTCCGTTTTTTATCCATTCAATAAATTTATAAACCCCTTCTTCCACTTCCTGTTTGTCTTCAGAGTCTTCCATCTCTTTTTCTACCATATCTACAATCTTTTCTTTAGTTTCAGCATGAGAAAATTGAAACGACTGTTGCGTTTTATTCATAGCAGTTTTTAACAAATCATAGGTTTCTCTACTTGTGCCTATTCCAATAAGAATTCTTATCTTTTTAGTTTTTTTCAACGATTTGTAGATCGAATAAAAACCACTTGTATAGAAATAACCGACAAGGCAATCAAAAAGACGTGAATCCTTTATTAAAACCTCAAATCTTTCTTTAAGAGTATGCCCCGGCTCGTTTGTTATAAATGTTAAATCACTATTCATATTTTTGTCAAAAAAAATTTCTTTTAAACACAGGGAATGGTTCTGAGGTCTCTTCGATATCCTTTTGAAGTTTTGGGAATATACCCCTATCAAAATACCGTGATTTTATCCTCATTAGGTTGATATATCCGGACTTTCCCTCAACCTTCGCACCAACAAAAATATCCCTCAACGCTTTATAAAACTTGGATTCACGTTTCATATTATCTTAATATTATATTATTAAATAACAAAGTCAAGCTTTAGTATAAATAATCTGTTATCGCCTTACACATTATTTATCCCGCTTTTGGAAGATTTGTGATTAGTTGTCCTCCATGCTTGGTCGGAAATTTTTTTCTATCAGAATTTCCAATTTTCTGATAACATGTTCATATTCAACAAGTTTAGGTATTTGATTATTTAATCGAGTATCCCATGTTTTTTTATAGTTTGGGTTTTTTATAGCCCTTAATAGATTCGAAATATCAATATTTGCACCGCATTTTTCAACAAATGATTTTTTAATATTTTCAATTTTTACTTTGGATTTCAATAGATACAATAAGTCCCACAAGTCGCGCGGCTCATCGACAACATCCATAATCCGCAATATTTTTTCAGCAGATATTGATTCTAAATCATAGGTATTTAGCACGCGACCTAATTTTTTGAAATCGCTAAATGAAAAGATGATTTTTCTTTTCTTGGATGGTAACACTAAATTATCTTCAACTATGTCTATTTTTAATTCCTTTGCTGACAGGATATCAGGAACAATGTTATATGAAATAAATAATTGCAGATGCCCTTTTTGTGGATGTAAAACATTCACTATATTTAATTCAACAGGTAGTTCCTTTTGTATTTCATTTAATGCTCTGTTTATATTTCCCTCATAATTATTTAATTTTTTGCCTGGCTTTACTATAAAATCAAGGTCTTCAGAATATCTGAAGTCCGGAAAATAAACCTTTTTAATTGCAGTTCCACCTCTAAATACAAAATGATTTTTGAGAAAGTCATTTAGTGCCAAATAACTGAGCAACAACTCTATTAGATAATCTTTTTCAATAGATTCTTCAGGAACGCCTCTTATTTCTTTTAATCTTCGTATTGAATTATAACCAATCATACTTATGTAGATACGATTTTTTGGATCTGCTCTTTGCCTATATTGTCAACTAACCGCCACGAATTTTTGTCCATAATCTTTTCTTCGACTGTAGGGTCGAACAAATCATATCTATTTTTGACATATTTTCTTAACTCTTTAGCAATGCGAGTATTCCCAACATCAAGTATTTCCAAAATGTAGCCCAACCTTTTTGCAACCACATGCTTATCATATTTTCGTATATATTTGAGAAGCCGCTCAAAATCTATCTTATTTTTAGTCAACCATATTCCTTTGGCAATTTCAGTAATACCACCACAATATTTTGGATGTGCCAGGGCATCAATTATCGTTTTTTCAATATCAGATATATTCACTCTTTCTGTTCTGGTCACCCATTCATTTTTCACACCCCAGATATTTTTTTTATTAATATAAATAAATATAATTTTATCATCGAGCGTTTTCGGTGGGAATTGCCTTTTAGGTGTGGCAATAAACATCTTAACAATAGGATGCGTAGTCATACCCCAGTATTTCATTGCACTATAAAAAGCAACATAATAATGTGGTGAATTTGTAATCTCTCTGGCAACCATATACCAATTACCAAAAAAAGAATCTATAGAACCAAGTTCTTGTGGGATAATAATATGCTTACCCTTTTTTAAGGTTGAAATAATCTTCCTTTGTTTTAGTTCTGAAATAAACCGCCCGGCAGAAAAATAATCCAGTCCTGTGATTTCAACTACATCTTTGATAGTGAAAACAACTTTACCCAGTTCGTATAACCGAGCTATTAACCTTGCACTTTTTCTACCTAATGTCTTGATATTTTTGTTTTTCATATTTCCACCATTCCCGAAACATATTAACGCTCACACCGTTAATTATATACAATAATAGTATATTGTCAATAATAAAAGCAAAGACCCCTACGCATTACGCCAAACGCTCTACGCTCTATTTATCCCGTGGAATGCGAAGCATATTCCACTGGGACGCCTCACGTGGTCTCTGCATCCCCAGTCTTAACCAATCAAACGCCTCAACAGAAAACTTAATAAATTCCCTTAATTCCCCACTACCTTTTCTTGTAGCAGTGTTAAAAATATTGTCGCGCCGGGATATTTCTATTTCAAAATCTGGATATGCACATTTATAGACCTCGATTAAATTTTCGAATATTACTTCAAGCTCAGGTTTACTGAATCTTCGCAGAAAGAATTTCTTTTTTACAAGATTTAAAAGATGATCAATACCGCGAAATCCATGAATCGGTGTCATTGCCAAAATAAGTAGGATGTGGGGGTCTTTATAGATATAAGGAGTAGGTCTAACTCGATTATGAATCATTCTGGTATCAATCTTCTTCAATTCCTCAGTGTTGAATGCAGATAGTATAAGTCCTTCAAGAAAGCTTAACCCGCGACTATAGGCATCGTAATTCCATATGTGAGTAATCGTCTCAACCTCATCAAGGATAATGGCAAATCCACCTAATCCTGATTTATTAATCAAATAACTTAAACCTGTGAGAATATACGAATAAAAATCACATGCTGTTGAAAAATCATAAAGAGCAGGGATTTTCTGTCCGCCGCGCACCCTGAAAGGTGACTGAGGATCAGTGGCATAATTCTTTGTAGATTCACCTTCAATCCATTGCCAGAAAACCTCGCTCATTAAATCACCATTATCAATATCCTTTAATCTTTTTAAAACAGGCGTGAAAAAACAGTGATCATTCATCTCAATTTCAGCTGTCCTTCTCAACAAATCACGATAATAATATTCACTATTATCCTTAATATAGCGTAAATTATACATAAGTTCACGGTACACACGTTTTGGTCTATATAATGGTGTCTCTTGAGTATTCAATTCACAGTACGCTGTAACAAGCCCCTTTTTCAGAGACAGATGGCGCGCATATTCCAATAAATGTGTTTTACCCGAACCGTATGCTCCTTCAATAAGATAAACCCCACCCCTCCCCTGCTTAAGTTCCTTTAAAGCCTGTTCTATCTCACTAATCTCATATGCACGGCCAAAGGTAAAATTCTCAATATCCTGGTGAGGAACCACCCCTAATCTGAATGCCTCAAGTACTCTCTTCGAATATATCTGGTCTAATTTTACTCTTGGAACTGATATCGGTTTGAGCCACTTAGCTGGCAGCCATAAACATAACCCGCTGCGAAATTTTACCCTTGCCTCTGCCCCATCCCATCTGTTTGCTACAATTATTCCTTCGCCAAATATGGGATGGGCTACAATATCAAAACTCTTCTTTTTCAACCTCTTCTTTTTCCTTATCTGAAAGCATTTTTACTGTGGAACGAAGAATCTGCTGCGCCTCAGTTTTACTCAACAGTTTCCTGTTCTCTCTTAGCTGCTGGAAAACTTCAATTACTCCGATAACGAAAATTCTACGATAACTTATATCGAGTGATTGCAATTCCAGTGCTGCATAGATCATATTCTTTATTGAATGCGATAATATCTCTTTGTCCAATTCAATCTTGTAAGCGCATTCAAAAATATTCGTAAGCTTCATCCCAAGTTTGCTCAAAAATTCTTCAGGGTTTACACCGATATCTTCCAGATTAATTTTTACGCCCATTGGGTTTATTCTTGTAAAACTCGAACGCAAACGTTGTTTTAATGCCTCATAAACACCACCGCTGCCTTCAAGAAGAAGATTCTCATCAGGCACTGCATAAAAAAACATAGCGCCAGGGAGTCTTGAATTGCCACACTCATCAACCAATTGACGTAAATTATCGAGTGCTCTCCGTTTATCCCGGGTTGAAGAGATACTCATACCCCTTTCTGCTTCATCAAACAGAAGAATGAGTCCAGAATAGCCTATAGAATTAATAAATTGTACTAAACTGCGTAACATCCTAAAAGCAGTGCTGCGGTCAATTCGTTCAGAAATTCGGTACCTCAATCTCAATTCTCTCGGTACATCTTCACCTTTTAACCATTGCATAACCCCGCTAAATTCCTCATCGTCGTCACTCACAAGACTAATCATTGCTGCTTTCAAGGCATTTGTAAAACTTGAGCTTTCAAGATTTTTGATTTTGGAAATAATGTTCCTTTCCTCCCGGACATTTGAATACCAGTGTTTTAGTAAAACCTCAATACCTGTTTCCCATTGTTGTTCTAAAATATTTTGTTTTAGAGGTGGAATTATATTCGAAACAACCTTTTTATAAACTAATTCTAAGCGGTCGAATGGACATTCAGTCGGGCTCAAACTTACATAACTTGTTACATAATTATGCTGCCAGGCGAGATCTCTTATCAAATAGAGCAAATGTGTTTTTCCACCGCCATAATTACCTGTTATTAATTTAAATGAAGACAGATTTAATTTAAGTATATCTTCCAGGTATTCATTTTCTATAACATCAAGATATGGTTCAAGTCCAACACTAAAATACTCAATACCAAATTCCGGCGGTGTTCCAAAACTACCCAGTTTGTGAATAATCGCCTTTGCTAATCTTGGAGCTATCTGGTTTCTTTGGTTTCTTTGGTTTTTCTGATCTTTTTTATTCATTTAGCTTGCTGGTTCATTTAAAATATAATTCTCTGATATCCTGATTTCCTGATCTTCCGGTCTCCTGATCCCCTGATATCCTAACATCCTGATCCTCTGATCTTTAGGTATTTAGGCATTTAGGTGTTTTGGATTTTTTCAAAGGATATATGCGAATAATGTGTTCCCTCACCATCCTCATTTTCTAATATCCAGATTGAATTCATTTTATCAATAGTTGCGTCGAATGTTGCAACATACAATTTTATACCTCTCTCCAATAAATTAGATTTTCTCAATAAATAAAGCATATAACTCAACTTAACTCTGGAATATTCATGAAAATGAGTTTTTTGAGGATCAACAAAAAATTTCCTAGATTGTTTCAACATTACATACTCATTCAGAACATCAGTAATCAATAATTTCTCGCCAAATGATTTATTGGCAAGTTTAATCCGGTTACTGTAAGCTTTATAAAGACCCTTAAATATCTCTTCGGGTGTAGATTTCATCATATTTAAATCATTATCATATTTCTTAATCGTCTCAAAGATCGTCTTTGGTTGAAGAGAAATTTTGGACTTTATCTTCTCAATCTCTGGGCCGAAAAACAGCGTAGCTTGTCCAAACTGAAAATCCAATTTCAATGTATAAAAACCTACCCTGACTAATGGATACTGGCCTTTGATCTTTTTTCCTTCTTTTGAAAAAAGAGCAGTCAACTCCTTACCAAATTTAAACCGAAAATCTTCTTTAAATGTCTCAACACCCTGTTTTTCTTTTTTCAACCAGGTAGTCAGTCTATTTTTCAATTCAAAATCAGGCAGTTCAGAGATAAGCCGTTCGATTTCACCTATATTCTTCTCTAACACATAAGCATTATCCACGGGATTTTCTTTTGTTCTATCACATATATTTATTAATTTTATGATATGGTTTAAACAGTTTACCAATACCTTAAGATCATCAATGATTTCCTTCACATCTCATTATAATCCAGAAAAATCAACTGTCAAGCAGCGAATGGTCGTAAAGTTCCTGAAGGTATCTATTTTGCACAGTTTACTGTTGAAGGTTTAACTAAAACGCAAAAAATAATTTTATTAAAATAAGAGTTGTTACTACTTAAAGTTTATTTTATAACCTTCAACAAAAGAAACTCAGACTTTTTGGTTTTATAGACCCCCAAATATTTTTTCGGCTCCTGCCGCAGAACAGGTAAAAGCCATAACTGTGCTGTTCCATGTTTATAAACATTATCATAAATGATATAATCGCTTCTATGAATTGCCTTCTTCACTTTATTGTGATCATAGGTGAACGGATACTTAAATGATTTATGTCCTGCTATGAGATAAACTAACTCTGGTTTCCGCGCCATAATAACCCTGTCTTTAGGAATATTTTTCTTTATCCATTCAATCGTTTCAAAATAGTGTCGCCAAACGCGTGTGTATCCGGCATATTTATCACCGTTTACGTATGCAATATTATTTGTAAACGTGCCCCTTGCTTGAGAAACAATATCCAATAGATTTAGAAAAACGAAAATACCGACAACTACAGGTATGAAATATCTTAATTTTATCCTTCTTCCCAGCCAGAAAATGCCATAAAACATATATATTATATAAATCGGTAAAATTGGCAATAGGAACCGCTCAGAAGACCATATTCGGGGCCATATAAATAACACAATTACATTAAGCAAAAAATATACTCTAATGAAACTGAAGCCCTTTATCTTTCTCAGAAAACCGGCTATAATGAATAAAGTAAAAATAATACCAATTGTTGCGAGAAGAACCTTTGATTTTAAAAATCCAGAAACCGGAAGCAGTGTCATCGGCAGTGCAGTAAAAAAATAATAAGTAAAATTCTCCCATACTCTAATTATTAAATCAAAAAACCCCACCCTACCCAATTCCATATTGTATGGGTGTTTTGCCAAAAATTGATCAATATAACCCACCTCACTAGAAATGTTTGTATTTCTAATTTGCCAAGGAATAAAAACGACAAGGAAAATTAAAAGAAATATACAAAAATACCTGTACTGTTTTTTCAATAAAAGGAAAAGCATCATACTAATGATTAATGAAATACCCGTTACTCGTATAAAAAAGGAATAGGTTGCAAAAATGAATGAAATGTAATAAAAAAAATTCTTATTTTCCTGTGCCTTTATAAAAAAGTACAGTGCACCCAGGGAAAAACATAGAAATGGCATTTCAGAAAGAATTCTGTGATTATATGTGATTAATATTGGAATAGATAGATAAAAGGGCATCATGATATTGACTTTTTCTTTAAACAAATATTCACCTATTTTATACATAAAGTAGACTGAGCCTAGGCCGGTTAAGAGTAATAATAATTTAAGAAGAATTATATTTGTACCAAATATCAGAATAGGTACTGATAACATAATTGGAAATCCAAATGGATACTGTGAATGGGGTGGTTCACCAGGCATATACATATCTTTATAGCCTTCGCCACTGACAATCGATTCTGCAAGAATTATATAAACAGCATTGTCACCACCAATAAATAGCTTGGGATCAAAGAGAAAAAAAGATAAAACAATATAGATGAATAGAAACAGTAACAATAGTTTATGCCTGTCAAAAAAAATATTTTCTGATCGGGGCAATTTCTTCTTCGACATCAATTTATTATACATTTTTTGATTACATATGTCAATGAGAAGTAGTTATTTAATAATTATAATTTTTTAATTTACAATTTAAAATTTGAAATATTTACGTTTTCTATATCTTAAACTTCTCGCCTAAATACAATTTCCGTGCCTTAGGGTTATTTATCAAGGTCTGCGCGTCTCCTGCAAGAAGAATCTTTGCATCATAGATAAGATAAGCATGGTCTGTAATCTCAAGGGTCTCTCTTACATTGTGGTCTGAGATAAGAATACCTATACCCTTTTCTTTTAAATGTAATATCAACTCTTGAAGTTCAGCCCGTGAAATCGGATCAATACCTGTAAATGGTTCGTCAAGAAGCAAAAATTTTGGATTACTTATTAATGCCCTGGCAATTTCAACCCGCCTTCTTTCACCACCAGAAAGAGTATATGCTTTTTGATTCTTAACATGCAGTAAATTAAAATATTTTAATGACTCGTCTGCTTTTTCTTGAGCCTGTTTGCGGTCCATGCCAAGTATTTCATAAACTGCAATGAGATTTTCGTCAACCTTTAATTTTCTAAATACACTAGGTTCCTGGCATAAAAATGATATACCCAACCGCGCACGTTTGTACATTGGCAAATCAGTAATCGTTCTATCACCTAAAATTATATCACCATTATTTGGTGATAGAAGACCAACTATCATATTGAAAGTCGTTGTCTTCCCGGCTCCATTCGGACCAAGGAGTCCAACAATTTCGCCTTTTTTTATCTCTAAGTTTATTTTATCAACAACTACTCTACGTCCGAAACTTTTGGTCAAATTCTTAGTCGCCAGCATCCTCTGCCTTTCTTTTTAAGCTTAAAACACCCCTTGGTTCACCCTCTACTATTATCCTTGATGCCTTACTATCCTGAAATATAATGCTAATCGAGTCACCCTCAACAACATTTTTTGATCCCTCTTCAGTGTAGTATTTAGACGTTCCTCTTTGTACGTTAAAAGACTCAATATTTCTATTCTTCATTTTAAATTGACCAGTTTCTCCTTTCAATTCATTGTTTTTCTCTAAAATAACAGGTTTTGTCATAGTTCCATTTTCAGTTTTTAAATTATATGAAAACGTATCGCAATATATGGTAATGCTATCAATAATTGCAACGACTGAATCAAAACCATAAAATGTGTTGCTATTATTAATTAATTGAAATTCTCGTGCGCGGACATCTATAGGTTCTTTATTTTCGCGGATAATTTCCAGTCTGGGAGCGCCGACCAAATATCCCTCATCTTTCTTTAAATCATACCATCCGCGGTCACCGTACGCAATTAGATTATTTTTTTCATCTTCAATCTTTACGTTATCAAACATCTCAACCAGTTCTTCAAAACCTCTGTAATATAATGAATCAGAACTTATTATTTGATCGGCAGTTATCAAGGATACACTATCTTTGAGATAACCTTTTTTCTCTTTAAAATAGTAGACTGCAAAATTAGATTTTATCTCGCCATTCTTATCAACAATTTTAACATCATGGACAAGGATAACGTAATTTTCTGTTTGATTGAGGCTCGCCTCAGAACACGTAATTCTTGTATTCTCATCTTCAATCACAACATTCCCTAAAAGATGCATAATACTTTCGCCATTTCCTCTGATAATCTCTACTTTATCAGCAGAAAAGGGCGTCAGACAAAGTAAAAAAACTAAGAACATTTCAAACTCGCTCTTTTAATTCCATCCTCTTGTCTCCCCATCTCCTTATCACCTTGTCTCCCCGTCTCCTTATCCCCTTGTCTCCCCGTCTCCTTATCCCCTTGTCTCCCCATCTCCTTATCCCCTTGTCTCCCCATCTCCTTGTCCCCTTGTCTTATCTAATGTCTGGCAATTCAATTGGTGATATTCCTTTTGTTTCACCAATAACCTCAATTTTTTTCAAATAAGGGTCGGCTCTCAAACCCTTACCCTCAATAACTGTGCCGTCTTGTTTTATTATTTTCACATAGCAATCAGTTAAAATCTTCTGAGAATCATTTTGCCAAAAGAGAGAATCTGTGAAAAGTTTTGTCGAATCGTTAGTAAAAACTGCGACGCTATCGCCAACAAGAATATTGTGGGTTTTTCTGTTTAGTATGCCACCTGGTGCATACAAAATAGAGAATTCGATCTGATCCTTGTCATAAAATCTAATTTTCACAATGTCAACCTTGATTATTTCATCATAAACCCTTGCCTGTTCTGCATCAAGTGTCCATAATTTATCACCTGCTTTTGTTTCAGTAAGAGAAAATTTTTCAAGTGTAATCCTGGGTAACTCCTCATCTAATTTTTCCTCAATTCCCTTTTCCTCACAGCTACTGAATAAAAACAATCCCGAGATTAAAATAATCGATCCTGTTAATCGACTGAACACTAACGGGCCTCCCTCGATTTATAAAACCAAACATAATCAAAAGGTCTTTGCTCCACTACTTCATCCAGATCGCAGCCAATCTCCAGTATGCCTATCCCTTTTTTACGATAAGCTGCAAATGGCACCAAAGCAACATTGCAGAGATGGCTTAGCTTTTGTGCCTTTTCGAATTTTGAATAGAACCTATTACCGTCAACAAGCACACCTAACAGACCACCATTTTTTATGAAATTGACTATTTTCATTGTATCTTCTTTATAAAAAATTTTTACATTACCAAAGGATCTGAACCAATATAGAAATTTATCGAAAAAAAATGCGGTAATATTCTTTTTGTCATCGCTGTATCGGTTTACAATAACTCCCAAATTGTACCCAAGTTTTTTGAGTGCCCAGGGCATTAATTCCCAGACTCCAAAGTGGAAAGAATAAAGAATCCCACCTCTCTCTATACTGTTCATATCACCCTTTACTCTCAATTTCTTTTTCATCAACATGAAACTTATATTTCTACCGACTGCATAGATATTCATAAGCGCTTTTGAACCAATACGTTCCTTTAAATATCTACGTCTCTCTCTATTACACCAATAAAGTATGAAGATGCTTAAAAGCACCCATACTTCTAAAATAATTTGCATTAAAGATTTTCTAATGACGATTTAATAAAGTGATAAAATATTGGATTTGGCGCCAATGGTCTTGATGTAAATTCAGGATGGAACTGGGTTCCAATGAAGAATGGATGATTGGAAATTTCTGCAATTTCCATCAATTTCCCCTTTGGCGATTTACCTGAAAAAACCAATCCCTTTGAGGTTAATGCTTTAATATACTTTGGATTAACTTCGTAGCGATGGCGATGTCTTTCTTCAATAATATCTTTGGCATATATCTTTCGAGCAAGAGATCTTGCTTCCAATCGGCATGGCCAATTCCCCAATCTCATTGTTCCACCCATATTTTTTATCTTCTTCTGTTCGGGTAAAAGGTCAATAACTGGATAGGCTGTTTCATCATCAAACTCAGTAGAATTTGCTCCCCTCATTCCACAAACATTTCTCGCATAATCAATCACCAAACACTGCAGGCCCAGGCATATACCCAAAAATGGTTTGTTCATTTCCCGTGCATACTTCACTATCCTAACTTTGCCCTCCACACCCCTCATACCAAAACCGCCCGGGACCAGGATACCATTGACCATACCCAGGGCATTTTCAAGTGCAATTTCATCCTCGATTCGATCAGTATCAATCCACTTCATTTTTAAACGCGCATCATTGGCTACAGCAGCATGAGAAAGAGCTTCTATGATACTTTTATAGGCATCTCTCAATTCCACGTATTTACCACAAATAGCAATTTCCGTTACCTTTGAAGGAGATTTTGCCTTCTGGACAAAAAGTTCCCATTCAGTTAGGTCAGGATCCTGCTTATCAATCCCAAGTCCTGTTAGAATCATCTGGTCCAATTTCTGTTGTCGAAAAATCAGAGGAATCTCATAGATGCATTCAACATCCACAGCGTCAATAACGGCATTAACTGGCACATTACAAAATAACGATATCTTCTGCCGCTCGTCAGAGGTTAGCCAAGAGTCGCTCCTGCAGAGCAGGATATCGGGTTGAATTCCTATCTCTCGTAATTTACGGACTGAATGTTGTGTCGGTTTGGTCTTAAATTCCCGTGCAGCTTTAATAAAAGGAACGAGGGTAAGATGAATGTACAAGGTATTTTCTTTGCCATAATCAAGCCGCATCTGTCTGACTGCCTCAAGAAATGGCTGTCCTTCAATATCACCAACCGTTCCGCCTATTTCCGTAATTACTACATCAATATTGTCTTTGCTGGCAAGCAGCTTAATCCTCGATTTAATTTCATCCGTAATATGTGGAATAACCTGTACTGTTTTACCAAGGTATTCACCACGACGCTCCCGGGAAATGACTGAATAGTAAATCTGACCTGTTGTAATATTATTCTCTTTGCCTAGTGAATTATTCAAAAATCTCTCGTAATGTCCTAGATCCAAATCACACTCAGCACCATCTTCGGTTACAAAAACCTCACCATGCTGATAAGGATTCATGGTTCCGGGATCAACATTAATATAAGGATCAATCTTTTGAAGAGTTACTTTCAGGCCGTAAGATTTAAGGAGAAGTCCAATAGCTGAAGTAGCTATCCCTTTACCCAATGAAGAAACAACACCACCCGTAACAAAAATATATTTTGTCTCCATGCCCTAAATTATAGTGAAAAATGTTTGTGTGTCAAGGATATACGAAAAAGGATACCAGAAAATTAGGAAATCAGAATATCAGAGAAAAAACCCCGATAACCTCATATCCTGATATCCTGATATGATGATTACCTGATAACCTGATGCCCTGATTACCTGATATTCTCCCTCTTTAATCCGTATTCCTTCATTTTCAACCGGAGAGTATTACGATGGATACCCAATCTTTTTGCTGCTTCTGAGAGGCTATAATCGGTTTTCTTTAGTATCATCTTTATATGTTCTTTTTCGACCTCATGTAAAGACTCAATATCATTAATCCTTTTATCGAATTCAGTTTTTAAAGGAAAATCTCCTGACTCGAGTAATGTACTGCGACAAAGAACCACAGCACGCTCTATAACATTTTCCAATTCTCTAATGTTACCTGGCCAATCGTATCTCAGTAATTTATTTAGCCCTTGTTTTGAAATTCCCTTAATTTTTTTATTACACCGACAAGAAAATTTATTTATAAAATGTTCAACAAGTGGTTTTATATCTTCTTTTCTTGTTTTTAAAGGTGGAATTACAATTGCAATAACATTCAAGCGATAATACAGATCTTTACGAAACGTACCATCAGAAATCTTTTTCTCTAAATCTTGATTTGTTGCAGTAATCAACCGAACATCAACTTTAATTGTAGTATTACTTCCAAGTCGTTCAAATGTAAATTCCTGGAGCACACGCAGAAGTTTAACCTGGGTGCTGAGTGGCAGATCGCCAATTTCATCAAGAAAAAGTGTTCCTCTATGTGCCAGCTCGAATTTTCCTATCTTCCTTTTTTCTGCACCTGAAAAAGCACCCCTTTCATAACCAAACAATTCACTTTCAAGAAGGGTTTCGGGAAGTGCTGCACAGGAAATCGGAATAAATCGATTATTTTGACGGTTGCTCGCCTTATGAATTAAACGAGCAACCATCTCCTTACCTGTACCTGATTCACCGTGAATCAAAACTGTGGAATCTGATTTCGCTACCCTTGAAATAAAACCCAGCACCTCTTTCATCCCCTTACTTTCCGCAACAAATGATCCAGTCTCAAATTCCTCTTCTATCTCTTCTCGAAGTACTTCCAGCTCCCGGTGCACTGTTTGCTCCTCATGAATGCGTTCAATCATCAACTCAAGTTCATCGAGATTAATCGGTTTATTTAAATAATCATAGGCACCTAATTTCATGGCTTCAACCGCAGATTCAACTGTACCATATCCTGTGAGTATAATAAAATCAGTTTCCGGATCTATTTCCTTCATCTTTGCCATTGCCTCAACACCGTCAATTTCCGGCATTTTTAAATCTAAGATTGCCAGATCAAAACCGGCTGTACGATTTTTTTCTATCGCTTCTTTACCCGAGGCTGCAGTCGTTACTGTGTAATCCTTTTTCTCTAAAAAACCCGCAAGAAGCGTACGCTGCGCCTCTTCATCATCTACTATAAGGATATGCATTATATTAAACCAATTTTTTCTCTCTCATTTCTTTCAATAAATTCCAGCTACCCAACAGTAGCATGCCAGCACCAAAGAGTAGTACTATTACATTGATAATAAAACCAAGAATAGGTATCAATCCGAGAACGAAAAGTACAATAATACCAATAATGAAAGAAACGTATAAAGAGATTTCTCCTTCTTTTTTGAAAAGTTGTATTATCTTTTCACCAACCACGAGAGCAACGAATATTGAAGAAAGATAGAACAATATAGTGTAGACATATGTACCAAAAACAGCAATAGGGAATCCAATCAACATTGCAAAAAGTATCATTACAACTATGGGAATTACAATGAATCCTAAAAATCCCCATCCCAATGATAGCCAAGGTTTGCTAATAAACGTATCCATAACCTTACGCACAAATTTCTTGAAGAGCGCAATAATAATAATACCGACGATTACTTTGGCAATGAACATAACGATCTTCATAAACATAATGACGAATGCTAACATAGGAGCAATAGCAAATAAAATACCTTCGCCCTTTTCTTCTGGCTTTTCCAATTTTGTCTCACCAGTAATAACAGCGCCTTCCTCAATAACGGGTTCTTCTGCACTCTCCAATACAAGATCACCAGATATCTGGGCACCTGACTTTATCTTCGTTTCTCCAGCATTAATATTTATATTACCACTCTTACCGGACATGACAAATTTTCCAACACCACCCTTAATTTCTCCGCTAATATCACCTACTACATTTAATTTACCACCATATACTATAAGGTCTTTGCTAATTCTGGCATTGTCATCGATTAGAAGAGAACCACCAAAAAGTAACACATTTCTGTCAATCAAACCGGAAATAGTGATATTACCAGCCATTGCCCATACGGTCTTTACACTTTTTGCATCTATATCTATGGTTGCAGCACCGCTGAATATCGAACCTTCGATCTCACCGCTTACTTTAACCTCCTGTGCAAATGCACAAACATCTCCATTAACCTTTCCCTTAATATCGATGCTTTGGGCAAAGAGAATAAGATCATCATCAATCACCTCATCCTCTGCAATTTCCAATGCATCACCGCTTCTTAACGTAATAGCATAACCAGGCGTAATAAGCAAAACCACAAATAGCATACTTACGACCCACTTAAGCTTATTCATACATACCTCCTTGTATAAAACAAATGCCTAAAATCCTAAATTCCTAAAATCCTAAAATTTCTCAAGGTACTCGTACTTCAGTACACAGTTGCGAAATGCGAAAAAATTATCGAGGTTTGGAAACCTCTCCCACAAATATTTTCCTTATATGTGGGAGCGACTTTCCAGTCGCGATCAAATACAACAACCAATGTATAAATCAAATACCTAAACCCAGCCCATCTGCAATGGGCTTGGGTAAATGCCTAAATACCTAAATTTCTCGTTAAACGTTATTGTCACTCAAGTTTTATGTGCAGTTCTTTCAATTGCTCAGGCGTAACAAAATCCGGTATCTTCTCTAATAACCCCTGTGCAGTGGTCGTCTTGGGAAATGCAATAACATCCCTGATCGAATTCAATCCGGCAAGGACCATAATAATGCGGTCAATCCCGGGTGCAATACCGCCATGGGGCGGTGCTCCATATTCAAGTGCATGGAGCAGCATCGTGTATTTATTCTTATCCATATTTACTATTGCAAAAAGCTTTTCCTGTAGAGCACGGTTATGATTCCTAATACTACCAGAAGCAAGTTCATTACCATTACATACCAGATCATATAATCTTCCCCTAACACGCAAAGGGTCAGAATCAAGATATTTAATATCCTCCTCTTTTGGCTGGGAAAAAATGTGATGACAGGGAGCATATGTTTCTGTCTCTTCATCGAGTTCGAATAATGGAAAATCATACACCCATAAAAATTTAAAGCCTTGTTTATGTAATTTTAGCTCTGTAGCGATGTCATTCCTCAAGGAACCCAGGAATGAAAATATCTTATTATCACCTGATGATATGATTAATAAATCACCCTTTTCTAATTTTAATTCAGCAGCAATATCTTCATCCATAAGTTTAGCAATGCTGCCGCTAAATTTCTCATCTTTTTTGCACCAGAAAATCCCCGCAAGACTCAATTCTTTTGCCTGTTCATTCAATGTATCAAGTTTCTTTCTTGAAATCGCACCACCATCTTTTATAACCAACCCCCTTATCTCTTGTTTATCCTTAAAAGGCGGGAACTCTTTCTCTTTGAAAATCTCTTTTAAATCTATTATCTCCATTTCAAAACGGAGATCTGGTTTATCAGTACCATATCTTTCTATTGCCTGCTTATAGGTTAACCTGAGAAAAGGTGTATTCAATTCCTGGTTTAAGGCCGCCTTTAATATGTGGGCAAACATACCTTCGGCAATTTTAAACACATCATTTTCATCAACAAAAGACATCTCAATATCGATTTGGGTATGCTCAGGCTGCTTGTCATGTCTTGGGTCTTCATCACGCATGCAGCGCGCTATTTGATAATATCTTTCAAATCCCGCAACCATTAAAAGCTGTTTATACATTTGAGGAGACTGGGCAAGGGCATAAAATTTCTTTGGATATAATCTCGATGGAACAAGATAATCGCGCGCGCCCTCAGGCATGCTGCGGGTTAAAATCGGGGTCTCGATTTCAATAAAATCGTTCTTATTTAAATAATCCCTCATTGCTGTAATTACATGATGTCGGAATATAATACTCTTTTGCATTGGTTCCCTGCGTAAATCAAGATACCGGTAGCGGAGTCGCAATTCCTCGTTTGCCTTAACATCATTTTCAATCACAAACGGTGGAACCTTTGATTTATTCAAAACCTCTAAACTTTCTACTTCTAATTCTATATCACCCGTTGCCATTTTTGGATTCTTCTGACCTTCTGGTCTCTCGCGTACTAAACCAGCAGCGTATATGCAATCCTGCAATCCCATATCTTTTGCCTCAGGAATTTTTTGTGGGTCGATAACAAGCTGTAAGATCCCTGTCCGATCCCTTAAATCTATAAAAAGCAACCCACCCAGATTTCTTATTCTATCAATCCAACCAAATGCCCCAATATTATTACCTACACTATCTTTTTGAACTTGGTTCAAGAATATCTTTTTGATATTATTCTACTCCTGCTGGTTTTCGCCTTCAATAACGATCTGCGAAAGATCTGCATACTGTGAAAAAAGACTATTAATGTAGTGCACAAGGGCTAAACGGTTATTCCTTAAAATCTTGTCATCACACATAACCATAACATCGTCAAAAAACTTATCAATATCAACCCTCATTGCTAATAAAAGATTCAGTATTTTAAAATAATCACGTCTTTGAAATAATTCTTTTATTTTTGATTTTGTTTCCAATCCCTTTTTATACAATTTCTTCTCTGCATCTTCTTTAAGCAACTCCCCATTCACCACACCGATCTTTTTTATGTCCTTCAATATATTCCTCACCCTTTTTTGACCAATAACCAGTTTGGTAAAATCAGGTTTGCCCCTCAGTTTTTTAAGCGCCTCGCATCTTATACGCGCATCTGTAACATCACCTTTCCACGTAGCAAGCACTGCATTAATCTCATCGTATCTAAATTTTTTGTCCTGGAGATACCGGGTGAATCTTTCAATAAAAAATTCAGAAATTATATTTTTATCAAAATCTTTATTATATAGTTTTAAAAGATTATCAATTATTTCAAATAATGAAATATTCATTGAACACGCGTCAATAACGCTAACAACAGCATACCCATTTCTTCTTACACCAAATGGATCATATGAACCGCTTGGGCGATTACCGCTCAAAAATGCGCCAACCACATTGTCAATTTTGTCGACCACAGATAATACTGACCCCTCTTTAGTTTTGGGCATTGTATCACCCACAAATTTAGGAAGGTAATGTTCTTTTATTGCAGCTGCTACCTGTTTATCTTCACCGCACGCCTCGGCATAATGACCACCCATTATGCCCTGTAAAAAAGTAAAATCCTTTTCTCTAACCATCTGTGAAAGTAAATCTGCCTTACATAACATTGCAGAACGTTTCAATGCATCTATGCCCAATTCGGGTACTGTTTTAAACATCTCTACGAGTCGGTTTATTCGAGTTGCCTTATCATAAAGACTGCCCAAGTCTTCTAACCACATCATTTTCTTTGTCTGTGCCAACATATTCTGTAAGCCCTGCTTTAAATCATTTTTGTAATAGAAATAAGCATCATACAATTTTGCCGCCATACCGCGCGTATAACCTTTCCTTACATTTTGAACTGCCTTTTTCTTGCCGTTAAAGATGCAGATAAATTTATTTGAACCTTTAACCCATATTAAATCGCCCTGAACCTTCAGAACAGCCATTAAAACCTCTTCAGGCAAATCAAGATATTGATTTTCAAACTCTCCAGTAACAACCTCGGGATATTCAATTGTGCAATTTATTTCTTCGATCATTTCCTCAGTATATAGTGGTTTTCCACCTATCTTTGCTGCTGCTTGTTTTATGCGTTTCAAGATTATCCTTCTCCGTTCATTAGGGTCAGCAATCACACCACCATGTCTCAGCAAAATTAAATATTCCCTTGGTTTTTCTAAACGAATTGGTGTAAATGAAAAATGCTGGTTTGGCGAAGAATAACGGTCTGCCTTGATACCTGCAAATGTAAACCTGAGTGGTCTTCTGTCCAGAAGAGCAACGATCCAGCGTACTGGTCGGGGAAATCTAATCCCCCCTTTGGTCCACACCATTGTCTTGGGAAATTCTAAACCTCTGATAATCTCGGGAATTTCTTTACCCAATATATCATCAGTATTTGCACCTGCAATCTCTTTTTTACCACATGCATATTCACCCTTTTTAATCTTTTTCGTAAAAATCTGCGAAAGTTTCAGATTATTTGCCTTCATAAATCCCTGAAGCATTTTTGTAGGTTTATCTTCACTGTCAAAAGCGAGTTTTTTTGGCGGACCCTGAATTTCAATAATCTGTGGCTTTTGTTTTCGAGTCAATCCAAGAACGAGCGCACCAAAGCGTCTTGATGTATATATTACTCTGATCGAACGGTAGAATATCCGCTCATCAATTAATAATTTTTCCACCTTTGCTGATAAATCTTCAGCAGTTCTTTTCAGTAGTGCAGGTGGAAATTCTTCAAATCCAATCTCTAATAAAAAATCAATCATTTCTCTTCAGACTCTTCTTCGTTTTTTTCTGAATTCTTTCTCAGGTAAAGTTCTGCTGCCTGATTTGCAAGTGCCCGTACCCGACCAATCATCTTTGCCCGTTCAGAAATACTTATTACGCCTCGCGCCTCCAATAGATTGAATATATGAGAACATTTTATTGTGTAGTCATAACCAGGAAGGACAAGACCATCATTAAAAACCTTTTTTGCTTCGGCTTCATATTTACTGAACAGAGAAATCAAGAATTCGGGATCTGCCCGTTCAAAATTGTATTTTGAAAACTCTATCTCATTTTGACGGTAAACATCGCCCCAGGTTAGATCATTATTCCACTTCAGGTCAAAAACTGATGCCACGTCCTGTAAGACCAGTGCAATCCTTTCTAAACCATAGGTTATTTCAACAGGAATGACAGATAGATCAATACCGCCCGCCTGTTGAAAATACGTAAACTGGGTGATTTCTATGCCGTCAAGCCATACCTCCCAGCCAAGACCCCAGGCACCAAGTGTAGGAGCATCCCAATCACCCTCAACAAACTTAATCTCATGCTCCTTAAATTTAATACCGAGATGTGCTAAAGATTCCAAATAAATTCGCTGAATATCTGAAGGGCTCGGTTTCATAATAACCTGAAGTTGGTAAAATTGTTGAAACCGAAGAGGATTTGCTGCATACCTACCATCTCTTGGCCGTTTTGAAATTTCTACATAACAAACATTCCACGGTTTTTCATCCAGTATTCTAATAAATGTTGCTGGGTTAAATGTACCTGCTCCCACTTCAGAATTGTATGGTTCAAAGAGTAAACAGCCTTTTTTTTGCCAGTACTGTTTTAAACGTATTATAATATTTTCAAATGTGTTGTCTTTTCTCATAAGCCCAGTTCTTCAGATATTTTTTGCATTCCCCTTAAGCAAATCTCGATAAATTCATTAAGTTCTAATCCTAAATTCTTACAGGTTGAAATCTGCTCCCGGTTTGCCCCTGCTGCAAAGCGTTTCTCTTTAAATCTCCGTAAAACAAAATCAGTATTGAGTGATTTCAAACTTTTGTCCGGATGCATTAGGGCACTTGCGACAATAAGTCCGGTCAGAGGATCAGCAGAGAATAAAGCCCAATCCAATTTTGATTCTGCAGGCAGATGTCCAGAATGCACCTTTACTGCAGTAACTATTGTACTGTCCAAACCTGTCTTCTCAAGATATTCTGCTCCGACCAAACCGTGCCTTATTGGGTCTGCATTAGTCTCTTCATAATCAATGTCGTGCAACAATCCAGCCAATGCCCATGTATCTTTATCCTCTTCCAACCTCTCTGCAAGTTCTTTTAAACACGCCTCTGTAGCTAAACAGTGTTTAAAAAGATTTTTATTCTTCAATTTTTCGCGCAATAGCTTTAATGCATTCTCTCGAGTCATAGAAATATATTATGTATATTTTCGTAAAAAAGTCAAGGATTAATTCCAAAATTAAGTCATTAGACATTATGTCATTGAGTAATTTGTTCATTTTTCTGCCACACGACTTTTAGATTCAACAACTCCATATTGATTCAGTAGAGAAAATAGATATAATGAACAATGCTCGGCTTAGTATTGGGTGGTGGTGCAGCCAAAGGATATGCCCATATCGGTGTCCTAAAGGTCTTAGAAGAACAAGGTATAAAACCAGACATCATTGTCGGTGCAAGCATGGGAGCACTTATTGGCGGCTTTTATGCTGCAGGACTTAATTCAAAAGAACTTGAACAAATTTGTGTGAAAATTGATAAAAAGAAAAAGAAGTGGCTTTTCAAACTCCATATCTCTAAAAAGGGCTTTGTCAATGGCAGAAATATTATAAAATATCTAACACCATATCTTGGTACAAAAAAAATTGAGGAATTACCAATAAAATTTGCCGCCGTTGCAACAGATATAGAACATCACTCAGAAATCATCATTAATAAAGGAGATTTAATCCGGGCAATAAGATCAGCAATCTCTATACCAGTCGTTTTCATGCCCCATAATTATGCCGGAAGGGTCCTTATAGATGGAGGTTTTGTCAATCCACTGCCCATTACTGTGGCGCAGAAATTCGGCGCCAAAAAGATTATTGCAGTCAATGTCTTGCGTAAAATAGATTATAAGCAGTGTGAAATATCGTCTGTACCACCAACACACAAAACCTATAATATCAAGAAAGTTTTTATTGAAATATTCGATTATATTACATCTAGATTAATAGATTACCAACTTATGTATTTAAAAGATGGCATTCTGATAAACATCAATACAAAAGGGATCGGTTTAAGCCACTTTGAAAAAGCAAGGGAAGCAATTAACCGGGGCTACGACCAAGCTCAAAAATACCGCAAAGATCTAAAGCGTTTGGTTAATTAATAACGTTTCGATCGTTAATACTGTCCCGCCGTATTTTACAAACAGCGGGGTAAATTTAAATCGTTAATTTCGCTATATTCGTTCTTAATGATCAATCTCCGTTTCTCCGTATATTGTTGTTCCCGTTCGAAGAATCTAAACCGCACGAAGTGCCTTAACCGTCACAAGGTGACTACTACCGCGCTGTAAGAGCTATCCCTTTATTTATTAAGTTCTGGTATTTTACCTATCACTTCAATTATTTTTTCAGCAGGCAGAATAACCGGCAGTATGCCCGAACCTCCTAATCCACCAAAAAAAGAACCACCAGCAGCACTTGGAGACTTGCTGATCCTTAATAAAAGTATACCAACAATCTTTCCATCCAGAGTAAATGCAGGAACTCCTAAGCCATTTAAAATAGCCATGAACTCTGGTACATATAATGTTCTCGGCTTCTTGACAACCGCATTTATACGCCATAAGGAAACTGAAGGAGCATAACCTGCAACACTACCCAAATGCGAAAGAATCACGATCTGATCCATTACATCTAATTCAATATTTTGAGTAAGATCAAGCGCTACCATAGGTTCATTCAATTTCTCAGTTGGACGAATAAAAATCAAATCCAAATCCCTGTCTCGCATTACTATTTCAGCAGACACCTCATTATTATCTGGCATCACCATCTTAATATCGGTTATTTCGGCTCCCGCACCAGCATCAGCATCAGAACGCAGACTACTGGGATCAACAATGGACAAAGACAAAATAGCCAATCCTGAAGGATCAATAATCGTTGCCATTGCTTCAGTCTTTCTCTCCACTTCATACATCTTAATAACGATTTTCGTTGTTATAACAGCATCCTGCCACTTATTAACAATTTCTTTTGTCGCTTCTGCTATCTCATCAGCCCATACTGGCGCTGTTAAAAGTGACAATATTAATATAATTGTAGGTGCGAACATAGTTTTTCTTGCAACACCATTTTTAAAGAATATCATTTTTTTCTCCTTTTTTACTGCATAGTGCCTATGCCGACCCAGCTCTTTTAGCAAAAGGGCTCGGTCGAGCATCCCGCATCTTTCTTCCAAAACACAGGAGTGCCTACTATTCATTCCAGTCCGGTTCCAATTCAATAAAAAACGTATGAATGCCACGCAGAATCTTCAGCACAACACTTTCGGGCTTTTTCTTCCCCACCTCTCTCATTATATCCTCAAACGATTCAACATCCTTTATTGGTCTATTATTCACTGAGAGGACAAGGTCACCTACCAACACATTCGCAAGACCTGCCCAGCTACCACTGCTCACGTTCTCAACCACAACACCTTTCTGTTTATCTGTCCAGCGTTCATTAACGCGATCCATAAAGGCAATGTCCCGAACCGTGAATTCAAAATTCTCGTCCCTGTACTTTTTCATCTCGCGCGGCGGTCGTGGTAACGATTCTAATGTTACTAAAAGGTTAAATTCTTTTCTATTACGTAAAACTGTAATACTCACCTCAGAACCAATAGCATATTTGCGTATCATTACTGGCAACACTTCTATATCAATAGGTTCAGAAGCATCTACAGGTTGTCCGTTGATTGCAATAATCACATCCCCAATCTTTAAACCGGCTCTTTTAGCCGGCGTATTCTCAAAGACCTGCACAACCCTGATACCATTACGCCCTTCTATTTCCAACTGTTCTGCAATATCTCTGGTCACCACTTGCATCGCAATACCAAGCCAGGCTTTTTGTATTTCCTGTCCTTGCGCTTCAATTTTTCTAATGCCAATCTTGGCGACTGTTGCATACTGCTCATCATTTCTTTCAAAGGTTACCAAAACAGATATCAGCTCTTCCTTATCCCCAACAATTCTATCTGTCAGCTCCAAAAACTCTTCTACAGTCTTAACCTGTTTACCATCGACTGTCACGATAACATCATTATTCACTATACTGGGTTTTGCCTCTCCGCATGGACCACTTGGTTTAACTGATGTAACAAGCACACCATTTTGATCTTTTCTCTTCATCTCTTTTGCCGCTAAGAGTGAAATATTACGAGCAGTAATACCCCATTTTTTAATCTCGACTGCTTCCGGGCGCATATACTCTCGCTCCTGCGTTTTCACCCGCAGTGGTTTTTCTTTTCCATCACGCAGTACTACAGCTTTTACCTCTGCACCAATGGGAAAATCCATGACAACCCGATTAAATGCCGGCAGTTCTTCATTAAAACTAACATCCACATCGTGATCGCCGATATTGATCAGGATATCCCCGGGTAAGAAACCTGCCTTTTCTGCAGGTGATCCATCAATTGTTCCACTAACGAGCACTCCTCTTTTCTTTTCTGCATACTTTAATAGAGGTTGTACCTCGAGACCGATCCAGCTTCTCCTTACTTTCCCTGACCTGACCAATTCCTCAGCAACTTTTTTTGCCAGATTACCAGGGATAGCACCGCTTATGCCCAGATTAATTTCATTAATACCAACTATCTCACCCTTGAGATTGATTAAAGGACCACCTGAATTACCCGGATAAATTGGTGCATCATGCCCTATCCACCGAACAATAGAGCCCACATCTTCTCCCTCGAGCGTGAATTTAAAAGAACCAAATATATCAGGTAATATCATTTCGGTATTACTAACAATACCCATAGTCACGGATTGAGAAAGTGCCATTGGACTGCCCATGGCAAACACCCTATCACCGACCTTTAAATCGTCTGAATCCCCAAACTCGGCAAAAGAAAACTCTCTTTTTTCAGAAGGCCGCAGTTTGATAACAGAAATGTCAGAAAGCGGATCAGTACCCACTAAATCTGCTTCGACCTCTTCTTTGCTGTACAATGTGCAGACAATGCGTTTAGCTTTCCCTGCAACATGGTGATTGGTTACTACATGTCCATCACTGGTTATGATTACACCACTTCCTGCAGACTCATACTTAGCTTTACGACCCTGGTCATCATAAACAGTAACTACGTGTATTCTCACAAGCGCCGGTTTTACCTTGGCAATGGCATTATCCACAGCTTCTTGAATAATATCAGCAGTTAACACCTGTCCCTGAACCAAAGGATTCAAGATCAACAAATTCACTACTATAATGTACATCAATATCTTATATCTCATTATTATCTCCACGACCCTGCACCTATGCATAGGTGCAGGATTCAATACCCAGCTCTTTTAGCAAAAGGGCTGGGGCAGTAACCCCGAGCTCCGCCTCTCCTTATCCCCGTCATTGCGAGGAGCGAAGCGACGAAGCAATCTCATCCAACCAAACACAAATTAAATTACAAAAACAGTATAACAAAATATCACATAATGTCAATTCTATATTTCCCTTAATCCCTTTCCTTTCCCTAACTAACACATTACTCTTCGAGCG
>Ga0209986_10000854_pt1 | contig 29934 bp, 28 predicted proteins | sample BlataG_FD_183168 | JGI IMG/M metagenome (GOLD analysis project Ga0209986, IMG submission 183168) | Deep subsurface microbial communities from Black Sea to uncover new lineages of life (NeLLi) - Black_00105 metaG (SPAdes) (version 2) | ecosystem: Environmental > Aquatic > Marine > Oceanic >...
GTAGATCCTGTAGCTCCTGTAATTCCAGTTGGTCCGGTAGATCCTGTAGCTCCTGTAATTCCAGTTGGTCCAGTGGCCCCAGTATTAGTCGCTGTTCCTACAGGTCATGTAGATCCTGTAGGACCTGCTGATCCAGTATTCCCCATTGGACCAGGAGGTCCCGGAGCACCAGGCATCGGACAAACAACTACCTCAGGATCTCGACAATGTTTCTTCTTACCCATTTTACTATATGAATAAATATCCGTAAATGTTAGGCGTTATTCAATCTTCTTTAATCCATTTCCAATCTCCAATAATCTGTCTTTCTCTTGAGAAAATAGTCCCATCCGCTTTAGGTCCAATATTCATAAGAACATTTCCACCTAAGTTAATAGTTTTCTTGATGATATCACGTTTCCAATAATAGGAATTCGGTGCATCCCATAAAGCAAATCCATCGTGGTGTTTTGACGTGATAACTACATATTTTGCGCCCGCCTGTTTAAAAAGTTTAGCCCAAGCATCTGGATTCCATTTATCTAGTGTTAAATCTTCCTCGAATTGAAAGTAATCGAAATCTTCTACATATTATTATATTTATTCACCTAACTCTTAGGATTATGTTGTCATGATGATAGCTTGACAAAAATGAAAAGTTAACACCATCAATTAACGGTAAAATAATACTGTTAACAGTGAAACGATGGAATACGAATTTGGAGGACCTGCGGGAGTGACTGGAATTATTCTGGGCTCCCATGGTATCATGCTATACTTCCTTTGGTGCTTGGATCTTGATCCGACACATTCATGGATGCCAAATATGTTCACAGTTACGACCTATTTAGGTTTTGTAGTTTTCCAGGCGGTATTGGCTGTGGTGCTTCCCGGAGTAAGCACCAAAGGCTTGCCCCTTCCTGACAAAAAGGATAAGAAAGAATCGACTCAGTTGACTTATTTGTGCAATGGTTTGTGTACTTGGTATGTGACGCTTGCCACTGTAGCCGCCCTTTACTACTTCAATCTATTCAAGATTTCTTGGGTTGTAGAGGAATTGGGTGGATTTATGGTCACTGCTATGGTCTTTGGCGATGTTGTGTCCGTGTTTGTTTATGTATGGGGCATACTCGCTCAAGAAAACATTCGGATGACGGGAAATCACGTATATGATTTCTTCATGGGTAGCATACTGAATCCGCGGATTGGAACCTTGGATCTTAAGATGTTTGCAGAAATCCGGATTTCGTGGATTTTGTTGTGGCTATTGACCTTGTCTTCGGCTGTAAAGCAATATGAGGAGCTGGGATATATCACCCATTCGATGATATTGATCTTAATTGCTCAAGGTCTTTACACTAACGCTTGTATGAAAGGTGAAGAGTGCATTCCTACTACGTGGGATATCTTTTACGAAAAGTTTGGTTGGATGCTTATATTTTGGAATTTTGCTGGTGTACCTTTCCTGTACACTATGCAATCCTACTACATTTGCACCAACCAAATTGAAATCTCAAGTACTGTGTTTGTGGTGCTTATGATTGTACTACTTGGAGCCTATTATGTTTGGGATACTGCCAATAGTCAGAAGAACCGGTTCCGGATGCAACGACGTGGAACGTATATCGAAAGAAAGTGGGCTTTTCCTCAGTTGCCTTGGGGGACTTTGGAAAATCCGGAATATATGACTACAAAAGCTGGATCTTGTCTCTTGGTGGATGGATGGTGGGGAATCGCGCGTAAGATTCATTATACCGCAGATTTGACGATGGCTCTGGTATGGGGCTTGTGCTGTGGGTTTGGATCATTTATACCCTACTTTTACTTCTTTTTCTTCCTGACACATCTGGTTCATCGAGTTACGCGAGATATGCAACGTTGTGCTAAAAAGTATGGCGAGGATTGGGAGGAATATTGTCAGCGAGTGCCTTGGATCTTTATTCCATACGTGTACTGAACATAAAATCGAGATTCAATGAATGTTTACCGTGTGCCTAAAGTTGTTGATTCAAATAAAACTGAGGATGATATTAGATTCTTTGGCTCCTAAGACTTTTTAAATATATCCTTTACTCTGTACTGAAAATGATGACATTTAACTATTGTTTTTGTTTGTCAAAAACAATATGAAATCTGTAGAAGTTGATATTTTTGATGAGAACCCCAGTTCTATAGATACTGGAATTGCGTGCAAATTTAACATTCCGACATCTAAAACTAGGATCTTAGTCACTGGTGCAAGTGGATTTTTAGGTTCTCATCTTGTTGAACGGTTATTAGAAATAGAAGATACGTATGTAGTAGGTTTAGACAATTTATATAGTTCGGACGGAGAAAATATTCGCGAGTTTTTATCTCATCCTCAGTTTGCATTCATCAAGGGTGATGTGGTAGACTTACCATCCTCCATCTATACAGCCAAGTTTGATCTTATTTATCATCTAGCTTGCCCGGCTTCACCTAAATATTATCAATCCGATGCTCTTAAAACGTTAGATACATGCTTTAACGGGACTAAAAATATCTTAAATCTAGCTTTAGCAAATAAAGCTAGAGTATTGTTCACTTCTACTTCTGAGGTATATGGAGATCCGTTACAACATCCACAAAAGGAATGCTACAGAGGAAACGTAAGTAATATAGGACCGAGAGCTTGTTATGATGTCGGAAAATGTATTGGAGAAACACTGTGCAGTGAATATCACCGCAAACATAACCTAGAGATCCGAATTGCACGCATTTTTAACACCTATGGATCAAAAATGAAGATAGATGATGGGCGTGTTGTTAGCAATTTCATCGTAAACGCGCTTCAAAAACGACCTCTCTCTATTTACGGAGATGGAAGTCAAACCAGATCGTTTTGTTTTGTATCAGATACTATTCGAGGTTTGATAGCCTTGATGTACTCTGATGTATCTACACCTGTAAATATTGGGAATCCAAACGAGGTCTCCATACATTATCTCGCCAAGCAAATCGGACGACTTATAGGTTATGAAGAATTTGAGTTTAAGGACTTACCTGTTGACGACCCCACTCGACGCAACCCCGATATTACAAAAGCCAAGGCAAAATTAGATTGGGAACCGTGCATTAGCTTGCAAAGTGGATTGATGGAAACTATAAACTACTTTAAAACTCTTGTTTAATCTCAAATATAACATAGGTTATATTTGATATATCATACTTTAGTATCTGCGAGATCTATGCCGTCTTTTCGGGGATTTAACAGAAGAAGAATGATGATGCTGTGGTACATATTTACTAAATAAATGGGGATATCCAGTGAATAAAAGTTCACTATAGGACGCATACTTTTCAGGATATAATGCTGGATCAATAAGATCGATCAACAATCTATTATAAACATCTACACTATCAATCACACAAATTACCCAACCATTACTACGATCAATCATATGTTCCATGTCTGTTGTAGCTTTTGCCATCGTATTACTTTTCCCACGACCTCCCTTGTGAGAAGAGGAGGAAAGTTGGATACCTTTCAAGCGGCAACGATAAGCTTTTCCATTTTTAATAGCTTCATCTGAAGCTTCTTCTTTATATTTATAGTCATTCTGAATCACGTGACGGTAGTGGTAGCGTTGAGAAGATGTGAAAGAAAGATCAATATCAAAATTAATAGCATCATGTACATTTACCACAAATCCGGGTAATATATCTGGAGTTTCTTTAGAAAATTTTGTAGACAGAGCCATCTTCAAATCTATTCTTTGAAATAGATTTCAAAAACTTTTTCGTTGGTTTTGATAATATAATTTAAGAGGGATTGGGATTGCCAATACAAACATTAAGAGTTGTATCACACGTTAAGGGTATTACAGTCTTACTCTTACCTTGGAATTTTCCATCAAAAAGACACTGCGCTGGAGTATAACAGAAATCTCCAGGACCTCCTAAAGAAAGAGGAGGAGCTGTGGCGGAGGTAGGAGGTTCAAGATTCGTACACACAGGAATACCGGCACTGTTGGTTTGACATTCGGAGGCAACGTAGAAATGTCCTAATACCCCGCTTACTGGAGCATTGGGGGCAGATAAAGATGATGTTCCCGTACCAGCAGCTATAGTACAAAATCCTTGGGTTGCTCCTGTTTCTCCCGTAGTAAATACTTGACAATATGTTCCTTTAGGACAATTATTCTTTGTAGTGTCGCATGTACAATTTGAAGCTGCTGGAGATGATGCGCCACGACACGTTTGACCTCGAAATTGGACTCCTTTGGTAGTCCAATTTGCAATATTGGTATACGCATCTGTTGCAACTAACCGTCCTGAACACAATCCTCGCATGTCATAACCCTGATGAGGACCACTAGTAACCAAACCCGCCCCTGGAACACCAGGTAAAAATCCGCATACAGCACCTCCATCTGCTGTAGGTGTATTTCGACATTGACCAGACGTAAAACTACAGTAGGGAGTCTCAGCGGGGCATTGGCCTCCAAAAGGTGCAGATCCGTTTGGAGTTCCTGCAGTATTAAACCATGAAAAAGCACATCCTGCATTCTGAGGAAGACATAAGCCTACATTATTTGGTAAGGATGAACCGTCAGGAAGTTCAATAGGTCCTGTTTGTCCATTACCTTTATCAACAGTTCTTGTACATTCATGATCTCCTGGACATGTGTTTTGACCTATTCTGCAGAATCCCCAAGGAGCTGGACCTGCCGTACCCGTGTGACTTTCACATAAATTGGTGCCAGTATTACCGCATCTTAAACATTTCCCGTCTTTACAATACGATCCAGCTCGACAATCTCCTGCTCCCCCACCACATACTACACATGTTCCATTTTGATTAACCAAGCCAGTAATTTTATAACATCCACCTTTGCCGTCAGGAGGTTTTTGTGGTACACAAAGCCCTTGACCTCCAGGAAATGGTACACAAATTACATTAGCTGTATCTGGATTTCCACCAGTTGGCAAACAATCTTCAGTAGTTCTACAATTCAGAGGAACACACCCACCTTCTCCAGATTTAGGACCTATACCAAAACATGTACTACCGGGCATTTTTGTTTGACAAGTGCTGTTCGATTTACATCCTACACTTTGACATTTACCATTCACGCACACTTCACCTTGAAATTGCTCTAAAGGAGGTACATCTTGTCCATCTACTGTGGTTGCAGAACAATCTGAATCTTTCGTACATGAAGCACCTACAGCTAGAGCATTTGGACGTCGGAATCCAAAGTACCACACACTTAATCCAATAGCAACGAAAATCAATAGCGCTGCAAAAATAACACCAAGGGTGTCACCAATACCCATTTTAAGTCATTCGTAAAAATTGTTTTTTTCTTAAAGACATAATCATAACCCAACATTTAAAAGTATGCGATATCTGTGAAATGTCATGGGATTTTGTGGGACTTCAGTAAATAACTGATTTGTGTGATGTTCTTAGGTAAAGGAACATACGGTAGTGTACGAGTTAAAGGTGAGTTAGCAGTCAAAAAGTTTCACGATATGCGGCATCTCATCCAGGAATATCTGGCTGGAAGTTATCTAGATAATGCCAGAAATATTGTACGAATTTATGAAGCAGATTTATTAAAGCTCACATTAAGTATGGAGTTATATGAGATGAATTTACGGCATTGGATGGAAAACAATTATGCCCGGGAGAAAATTAACGATCGGTATTTTATTTTACACGAGATATTGGTGGGGTTATGCGAGATTCATGGACGAGGATTGGTTCACGGTGATATTAAACCGGGTAACATATTGATTAAAGATAAACCATTAAAAGTTGCTCTTGGAGATCTAGGGTTTGTAAGTCTAGCTCGATATGCAAAAGTAAGATATACAGCTAAGGTATATCGGGATAGTGTTATCCGACAAAACTCTGTACACGACATGTTTTCTTTGGGTGTAATGATGATAGAACTTTTTGGGCACATCAAAATACGCGCTGTATGCACATATGAAGAACTGACAGTGCTTGCACGTCGTAAAATCAAAAGTAGAACGTTAAGAAATATAATTCTTAGATTGGTAAATAAGAACCCAGCGCTCCGTCCTACGGCACCAGAAGTACTTAATGAGCTATTTAACGAAACTGTAATTATTCAGAAAAAGCTAATTCCTGTCTCTCGAGATATTACACAATGTTCCAACGCTTTTGCTTATATGCGTCAAGAAGGATCAAATCATCGCTTAGCAATGATTGAAAGATGTATTGAAGCCCTCAAGTATTATCTTCAAACTCATGACATAGAATTAGAGGATTGTATGGGTTACGGTATGGCTATGTTACTGATTTCTAGTTCTTTATATCGTATCTCTAAACTAAGTTTTTCTAGAGCATTACGGTATTCAGATTTATCCCGGGACGATTTTTCGACGTATTTGTGCAAGCTCTTAGCTAATGATGATGTTATCACTATTCTTCTTAAAGAATAAGACGTTTCAAACCTAAAATGGGAAGATTTTCTAGATAAAGACCTACATTTTGAAAAACTCTGTCTACAATTGTATTTATAATAGCCATATTTCGTATTTTTTGCGGCTTTAATATGATGGCTACCCGTTTATTTCCACAGATCCTACAGAAAACGCTATATTCGTGAAAAATATTTAGAAACAGATATGATGGATTGGTCATCTTAGAAAAGATTCAAAAAAAGAATCCTTTTGAAAAGGAAAATGGAAAGATTGTCAACTTGTGAACAAATTAAAGTAAATAAGAATAGGAAAAGTCTAGGAACGGATTGTGGTGTTTTAGATCGAGGTATCTACTATTTGGTAGCTATAGTTCTCAAAGATTTAAGAGAAGGTGAATATATCGTAATTAACGGACGCAAACGTGATTTTCTTAAAACTATGGAACAAGCTACAAACGGAAAGACTTTTTATGGTTACGTATTGCAAAAGATTAACGAAAACGCGTGTTCGTTAACAAAATGGAAAAAATGGGTACGGTTATTTGTGAATGAATATCAACGAAAAGTAGATATAATTATTGGTAATGAATTGAAACATGCAAATGACATTTTAGATTGTTATCCAGCTCTACTTGCGGGTATTCAAGGTATTGACGAAGAAGAAGAATATACAAGTGAAGATGAACTTAACGATCTGTTTGCGATCCAAGAGATGATTGATGCTGTTAAACGTTTTTATTCTGGGATAGAGGGTGAGTATCGTTCTGATTCTTGCTCTAGGAATGATTGTTCCGTAGAGGAACTTTCAGAAGAGAAAATCGGTTGTATAGAATAAACTGATAATTCTTCCTCTTGTAACGATGTTAACCTTTCAAATGCTCCTATTACTATTTGGTGAAAGAAGGCAAACTTGCCTGCCTCATTTTGCCTTCTAAAACGATATTTGCTAATCTAATCTGTAAACCAAAATCTGTATAAAAGTATACAGATTTTAACTTATCTTTTTAAGACAATTCTAAAAATGCGCAACGTCCATTTTGGGAGCAAACATCTGAAACGTTTGGATGGTCTCAAATCGGAAAGATATGGTATTCTTTCAAAGATCAAGCGGCATATTCCTAAGAAAAAATACAAATTAACCCAATCTTCTTTCAAAAACGGAACACTTCGTATTACCAAACCCGGTAAATATGTCTTGACGGAAGATATTACATTTTCACCTAATGCTAGTAATGATTTTCGTCCATTACCAACGCAAACGAAATATAGTAATAGAGCTTACTCGTTAGGATTTTTTGCAGCTATTACTATCGAAGTGGATGGTGTAGAAATCGATTTAAATGGGAAGACCTTAAAACAAGGTGATAAGATGGCATGGATGCAGCGGTTTTATGCAAATATAGAAACAGCATCCACACCCTTTATCCCTGGACAAGGTCCTGGAGATTTTGGTAAAAATATCCGTTCGCCAAAGTACATCTATATTCATGGTGGCACCTTGGGAAGATCATCTCATCACGGAATTCACGGTAACGGTAATGAATATGTGGTAGTCGAAGATGTAAAGATGATCGATTATGAATTTGTTGGTTCTGCAATCAATGGCGGCAAATATATCGTACACCACAATTGCAAGATTCTGCACAATTTTAAGGATTTGAAGGTGCTGGCTACATGGAGTACAGCTTTATTTGCCCAGCAATTTACTGACGATATCGCTCATAAATTAGCTGAAAATACATCTGTAGATAGGGTCCTATTTAACAATTTCAATCAAAACCGTCTTCGTCTACGATCTTCCATTCATCAAACCAAAAACGAGTTGTTTGCGAATAAAATAACAGTAAGCAACCCACTGTATCGAAACGACAAACTGCTTGCAGACGGAAATGTCTATGGAATTCTAAGCAATCCTCTTGGCGTAGCTATCAATGATTTCTCTTCCGAAGAAACAATGAAAGATAAGAAACATGCTTCTCATTTCATTGTTGAGAATTGTGAAATCAGAGATTTAGAAGGAGACGTAGATGAAGTTATCAGTTTTGTTAATGCTGCAGGTAAAGCCCAAAAAGGTCCTTCTGGTGATTTATTGAAACTTGATGATTGTATGACAGATAGTGGTAGATATAGAGGAAATGAGATATCAGATATGATTTTTGCTTTAGCCAGAGTCAAGAAAGTATATCCAAACCTAGGATATGGTACTTTAAATATTGACGATGATGTACTGCGTTGGAGCCAAGGAGAATTATCTTTTTTCCAACTTAAAAATCGAGGGTATAAATTCATCACTGGTCATGATTCTATGGGACATATTGGTAAAGGTGTGCTGGGTATTCGCATTGATGGAACAAAACATGTAGTCTTGTCCCATAATAATGTGAAAAATATCATAAATCACGCACGTTTGGGTACAGAACATAATAAATCTGCAGATAAGACCTACCGGGGTACAATCGCATCGGGTATACATCTTGCTTATTCTCAAGACGTGTGGATAGATAAAACTTTGATCAAAGACATTAAATCCTATAATGGTGAAGCTTCGGGAGTGAAAGCTATTAACAACACTAAAGCAAATATCTATCATTCCTCCATCAATGATATCACCTCGGGGTTAAAATATGATGAAGGAGAATGGACAGGAAGAACACATTCAAAAACCATACAAACATACCATTCTACAGAACCCAATGAATTCCCCTCTGCCAAAGGTGCATGTTGGACCTATAACTCCGAGGTAAGTTTTGAGAATCTAGATATCAAATCTCTCAAGGGTCCACAGGTATTTTACATTGCTATAGTAAGATAATTTACATCGTTATAGTAAGATAATTTATGTAAATTTACATCGCAGAATAAGTTATTATAATACATTACTATAATACATTACTATAATACCTTTGTCAAAAAATCCTGTAATTTGAATCTGTATTCAGTTACCCTTAAAGTGATAAAGGAGTTCTTATTTACAAGAAAATGGAATTTGAAAGACAAGATAAACTAGAAGATTCATATGTTGAAGATGATCCGCATGTAGATCTTCAAAATAATTTTGAAGAAAGTGGGAGCGGTAAATGTGGAGAGTATTGTTATATGAAATTCGACGATATGGAACTCCCAGAGTCTATTCTGCGAGGTATTTATAGCTATGGGTTTGAGGAACCTTCTGTAATTCAACAACAGGGTATTGTTCCTCTCAAAGAAGGAAAAGATGTGATTGCCCAAGCACAATCTGGAACAGGAAAGACAGGTACATTTACCATTGGGAGTTTGGCACGTGTCGATTTTAGTAAATTAATACCACAAATATTAATTTTGGCACCTACTAGAGAACTTGCAGAGCAGATAGATTTGGTAGTAAGCGGTATTGGAGAAGCATCAGGTGTGAAAACTCGTGCTTGTGTGGGTGGAAGGAAAGCCTTCGATGATATAAAGGTTATAAGAGAGGGTATACACGTAATTGTGGGCACTCCAGGACGAATCATTGATCTTTTACGTCGAGGTGCGTTAAAATGTAATGAATTAAAGAGTTTTATATTAGATGAAGCAGACGAGATGCTCAGTTTAGGCTTTCAGGAGGATATCCGTACTATATTTAAGTTTTTGCCTAGTGATATTCAAGTAGGAGTCTTTTCGGCTACATTACCCCCAGAAGCTCTAGATATCACTAATAAATTCATGAATGACCCTGTAAGAATCTTAGTAAAGCAAGCAGAACTAACATTAGATGGAATTTCTCAATTCTATGTAGATTGTGAACGCGATGAATGGAAATATGACGTGCTTAAAGATTTATATACAGAATTAAATATCAGCCAGGCGGTAATATTTTGCAACTCTCGTAAGCGTGTAGATCGTTTACGAGAAGATTTAGAACGTGATAATTTTACTGTTTCCAGTACTCACGGTTCAATGACTCCTGCCGAACGAAGAAATATTATGCACAAATTCAGAGAAGGTGGTGCTCGGATCCTCATTACTACAGATTTGTTAGCCCGAGGTATCGATGTCCAACAAGTATCTGTAGTTATCAATTACGATCTTCCTAAGAATAAGGAGACTTATCTACATAAAGTAGGACGAGTAGGCAGATTTGGAAGGAAGGGAGTAGCTATTTCCTTTGTAACCAAGCGAGATATTAGGGATTTACACGATTTAGAACGATATTACGATACTCGTATTGATGTCATGCCTCAAAATATTGCTGACTATATATAATATTATGGATGATACGAGTTTGAGTTATGTAAAAAAAATGAATTTTTTTACATAACTTATGTATTAATACATTTACACTTAGACCATGATTTCTTCTGAACCTCGCATTGTGGACTCTAAGGACTTGTTCCCTCTCTCTCAGTGTACCATTTGTAACGAATTAAAGCGCCAAGGAAACGTATGTCGCCTTTGCAGGGCGGTTTACATTCCTTTGGTTCCTTTGGGTACAGGCGCTGAACCGCTTGATTGCACTTGCTTGAATTGCGATTGCTATGGATTCCCGTGTCTGAACTGTGCTAAGTTCTCTTTCCGAGGGCTGCTTGGGGAAGGACATGGGAACACAGACGATGAGGATAGTGGATACGAAAGCGAGGGCAGCTGCGGCGATTGGGACGATTGTGGTGATGATTCTGGCGATGAGGATGAGAGCGAACCCATGGATATAGTTTGGGAGAATGCATGGGAAGAGGGGAAGGGGAAGGAGAAAGTAGATGAGTAGGTGGAAGTGAAGGATGGATGTTAGATGTTAGATGTTATAATTTTAAATAAAGTAATTTATCTTAATCAAGATAAATTTCTTCAAGTCTTTAAAGGATGATGTCAGGAGGTCGTGTTCCTATTGAATTTATTGATATTCCTGTTCTTCAAGTAGAAAGACGTCTTCAACGTGCCACTAAGCCTACGGAAGATGAGGATATTTTTGAAGTAGAAGGACGTTCAGATGTTAAATTTAAGGTTTTAGGCGGAGGAGATGAATGTGAGTTTATTTTGCAAGATTTCAAAAGAACTGATGTAGCTAAGCTCCGACGTATCATGTATTCTTCATTGGAGGTAATGTCCATTGAATTAGTAGAAATTCTCGAAAATAAAACAGACTTTTTAGATGAAATCATTGCGCAGCGTTTAGGTTTGGTGCCCATACGTTGTGAAGGCGTAGATGATATTCCTCTTATTAGAGATACAGAGGATATTGAGGAGGAAACAACAGCAGGTATACCCTTTTCAATGAATGTAGCCAACACAACAAATTTAAAAGACTTTGAGTCCATGAAAGTATCAGAACTTAAAGTCTACTTGAAAGCCAATAATGTGAGAGTTCTAGCCTCAGATAGAAAGCCTGATTTGGTGAGAAAAGCAATGTTAGTTTCTAAAGAAAACGTTACTGAAGCAGATATTAATATCGAAGATCCAAGATGTAAGACCGTTACTTCTGGTACGCCCATTTTCTTCTTACGTCCAGGACAATACTTTGAATTGCAAGGGCTTATACAAAAAGGTGTCGGAAGCATGCATGCTAAATGGATTCCAGTAGCAAAGGTTACCTTTGAACATAATGAAGATGAAAAGCTTTTCATCTTAAAAATATTTACTACAGGAGTGCTTACTTGTAGAGAAATTATTACTCGGTCCTTAGAAATTCTAGAGGAATAAGAGGTTTAGTATTATGAAATTGAAAGCGTAATAGAGAAACGTCATATATAGTAAAATGAATGACATTCTAACTATAAATTTTTGCATGTTTATCCAACTTGTAGTTTTATATGCTTTCACGCAAATAAAAGACGAAGAAGGATAAAGGGGAACGATACTTTTCATATCTTCTTTGAATATCCCCTCCAATTTGTGTTGAGAATTCATACCTGCCAGCGGTTGTTCTGATTTATAGACAAAGAGATTGTGTCTATTCTTAATCACAAAACGCTGCTCCTCATAATCCAATCCTGCTACACAGATATCCGCGTTCATCTCTCGGGCAAGATGATAATATCCAGAACGCCATGGATTTGCAACACGCGTTCCTTCAGGCGAAATGAAGATATTAAACGCAGATTTATCCTTGAATTGCTTTGTTGTTGCTGCAACAAAGCCTTGACCATTGTCTTCTCTTCTTGTAGCCGGAATGAATCCGCGCCCTCTTAAAAACTTTCCAAAATATCGAAAGGGTTGGGGTTTCATTACCCCCCAACTTGTTATAAAAGCCTGGGGTTGTGCAAAGGTATATAAAAGTCCGATAATAAAGTCCCAATTGCTTGTGTGTGGGTAAACATAAATAGTTTTAGTTTTAGAGGTTAATGTTTTGATTTGTTCTAAGTTAAGAAGTTTCCATCCTAATATATACAACAACAACTGCGCGGTTATCATCAAAGGAAATGTAAAAATTTCTTGTAACATCTTTTAATTAAATTTTACTGTTTCTTTTGTAGGAAGTAATCTTCCCTGAAAATGTTAAAAATATTAATTTAACATTCTTTTAGATATTTAATAATAAATAAACTTATATTACGCTAATATAAGTTGATTAAAATGGATGAACCTATCAATATTCAGACAACTGTTGGCAGTATTGAGTTTAACAGTTGCATTTGGAACGCTGCTGGACCCAGATGTACACAACCCGAGGAACTAGATATATTAAGAACATGTGATTATGTTGGTGCTGTAGTTACCAAAACCTGCACTTTGAATATGCGTGAGGGTAACGCCTTTCCAAGAGTTCATGCAAATTCTACCGATCAGTCAACAATATCCATCAACAGCGTCGGTTTAGCCAACATGGGCATTAATGAGTATCTATTATGGATTGCGAACGTCAAACGAGATGACACGACCAAGCCCATCTTTCTCAGTATTGGTGGACTGAGTATGGGTGAAAATAAAGAGCTGTTGCGTAAAATTCGCGAAGCTGAGTATATACCAGATTTTATCGAACTGAATTTATCTTGTCCTAATCTCGTTGACCATGCTATTGTAGGATATTCTCACGATAAAATGAAGCAATATCTTAATATACTTACCATGAATGTAGGTTTGATGCGAGAAAACGATAGAGACGTACGATGTGGCGTTAAATTGCCGCCTTATTTTGATGATTGTGATTTTCAACGCATTTCACGTCTAATCAACACATTTTCTGGGGAATTGGATTACATTACTACCATCAACGGTATCCCTAATTGTTTAGTCGTGGATACAGCTACAGAAGCCCCTATGATTAAACCAAAATGTGGATTTGGGGGTATGGGAGGTACAATCACTAAACCTGTAGGACTAGCCAATGTACATAAGCTTCGAGAATATTTACATGAATCTATAGATATTGTCGGTTGTGGAGGAGTAAAAACAGGCGAGGATGTATTTCACTATCTTTTATGTGGTGCATCCGCAGTTGAAATTGCCACACAATTTTTAATCGAAGGTATAGATTGTTTTGAACGCATACTCACCGAGTTAAAGGTGATTATGAAAGACAAAGGCTACCATAATATTACTGAATTTCGGGGTAAATTACATAAAGAATGAACGCCATACAATCTAGATTTATAAACAATATCTATGGTAAACACTAAGGACGCATTAACATATCTATTGTCAAATATGTTAATATAGACTATTTCAATATCCAACAAAAAAAAAACTTGGCTAGTAAAATGCCTTCTTTGCAAGAAGAATTACAAGCATTAACTGTAAATGGATTAACAAGTATTGCAAGAGCAAACAAAGATAAGGTACAAGGATATTCTAGATTGAGGAAACAAGAACTTATTGACCTTCTAATTAAAGAACTATCATCTTCTACTTTGAGGACTAGTATACGCAAGAGTCCAAAACGTAAACGTTCACCCAAAAGAAAGCTCGCAAAAACTAAAGCTCCCAAAACTGGAGATTGTATCTCGAGATCTAAAGTTAAACTTAAACCACACCAAACCTCAGTTGCTAGATACTTTAGTGATCACCGAGGGTTAGTGGCTGCATTTGAAACTGGGTCTGGAAAAACACTTACCGCCATTGCTGCATCTCAGTGTGTCTTAGATCAAGCAGAAGCAGAAGGAAAGGACATCCAAGTAATTGTGATCACTCCCAAAACCTTACGAGAAAACTTTAAGAAAGAGATGGTTAAATATGGATTGGAACCAGATGATCCAAATTATACTTTATATACCTCCACACAATTTTACTATGCATCCAAACGTGGTGAGATTGACTGCTCCAATACGTTTTTAATCGTTGACGAAGCGCACAACATGAAAAAGTTCATTACTGCTAAAGTGCTTAAACAATATATGCGTAGCCGAGTTGCAAGCACCATCGCTTTATCTGTAATTGACTGTGCTTTGAGAGCTTGGAAAGTGTTATTATTAACTGCTACACCGGTACCTAACAGAGCTTTTGACATTTTGAATCTGGTGGCTATCGTGCGTGGAGAATTACCTTTGAAGAAAGGAGAATTGGATTATTTAATGAGTGATGATGCTGCTTTCAAGAGATACTTTAAATGTTTGTTTAGCTTCTATAGTCCCGAAAAATCTGAAGACTATCCTCGAGTAATAAACGTACAACATGGTAAAGTGGAAATCGAAATGTCACCAAAGTATTACAAGGAATATATGAAACTGGAACGTATGAAAGATGTAGATGTAAATCCTTGGACTTTCTACGTTGGACTGAGACAAGGCAGTAATATGATCAAAGAATGTATAAAGTGTGATTACGTAATGGATATCATCGATCGTGGAGAAAAGACACTAATTTATTCTGCTTTTAAATCGAAAGGTGTTGATGTCTTGGAAAGAAGACTTAAGGAAAATAAAATTCCTTTCTTAGTAATTAGTGGAAATGTCAAAGAAAAACAACGTAAAGTTAATGTAGAAGCCTTTAATGATCCTGAAGGTCCCAAAGTATTATTCATTACCAAAGCTGGAGCGGAAGGATTAGATCTTGTTGGGGTTAGGCACGTAATCATCTTTGAAAGTGTATGGAATGTTAATGCTGAAAATCAGATTATTGGGCGTGCAGCACGCTATAAATCGCACTCTCATCTTCCCCCTTCAAAACAAAATATTCGAGTGCATAAATTAGTAATTGTTAAGCCTAAATCTCGAAGAGATAAGGACGAACATCCTAGTGCTGACGTGATTTTACGTGAACTTGCCAAAGCTAAACGTAAAGAGACAGATGATCTCATTGAACGTTTAAAGCAAGTCTCAATTGAAAATATGGAATGTTAAATATATATTTATTAAAATGACAAATAAATATGAATTATTAGAATTTAACAATATTCCTGTAATATTTGCCATGTCTAAATTGCAAGTTACATTTACCGACATTCCTGTAATATCTGCTATATCTGAATTTAAAAAGTATCATACTGATATTATGACTTATTCATATCTAAATTGTGGAAGTTATGTTCTGCATCCGCAAATAGAACTCAAAAGTATTGAATTATTAGACGAGATAATGTCCCATTTCCGTCGTGTAATACGAGAAATGGTAAAAATTAAATCCCGGAAAAAATCGGTAAGAAGAATTATTGATAGTATGTTTGCAAGATGGTATTTTTCACAATTTATACATGACAAATGTGAAAGAAACTATTATATACCTTACAATGCTATAAACTATAATACTATCTATGAAGATGTGGAATATCAAAGCGGGAAACCTTTGTCACCAAGAAATATCAAAAAACTTGATGATGCTCTAAATTTAACAGAATTGTGCAATGAAGCTGTAGAAGAAGTGGAATCATTCATTGAAAGTGGGGAATATGATGATATTCCTTACGAAATCAATAAAGAATTTGTAGAAAGATCTGTTAAACTCACGTTAGACATGAAAGGTGTAATAATTCCTGAAAAGATTCGTTCAGTTTATTTACCACTTTCAACATATGAGTCTCTAAGAGAAGCTTATAATGAGTTTTCTAGTGTATATACGAGTTTAGATACACTGATATGGATTTTGGTTGCTAGGTATATATCATTAAATATTTATAATCTACAACTAGCAATACATCCTTCTCTCTATAAAAAATTGCAGGATGAATTGGGTGTTCAGTTTGAAATGTTTGCGTCTGGAATCAACAAATTTTTTAAGCATTATTGTAGCTTATTCCAAGATATTGAAATAAATTTTGGTAGTAGGGGATCCTTTTTTGGATTTGTTCCACTAAAAGGATTTTATTCGGTTAATCCACCGTTTGACACCTTTATAATAAACCACACCTTAGATAGACTGCTTGAATCGTTAGAAAATTCAACAGAACCATTAGGGTTTTTCCTTACAATCCCGATATGGGATAAAGAAAGTTTATTTAAATTAAAGAATCAAACTAGAAAAAGGGTATATATTCCCAAACATATTACACCATTTCCTGCAGTAAAGAAAATCTACGCATCTAAATATCTTAAATATCATCAAATGTTTCATCAAGACGATTTTCGTTACTATGATTATAATACAAAAAGAACTAAGTATGTTGCTAATACTCATGTTTTTATCTTGGGAAACGATAAGATAACTATTGATGCTGCTACTGTTGATTCCATATTGTATAGATTTTAAAACCAATACTCTAGTTTTGACTCTACATCCGCATCTAAATCTGGATATGACCAAATTTTATCTCTGGGAATAATATAGTCATCATTCTCTGTGAATTTGTGTCCAGTTTTTTTGTAAGCATCAATCATCACCGGCAAATATTTCGAATCATGAATTGATAATTCCATTTATCTCTTAACATCTTTCATCCATTACAGTAATCTGTTATCATTTATCTTATCAAAGATAAATCATAGTTTAACGACAAATACATATTTCAGAGGAGATCAATACTATATTTATCTAGAATTACAATTATAGAATTACAATTATAGGATTACAATAATCCTCCATAGAAAGTAACTGTTAAAGGTGTGTCGATATCCGAGAATTCAAGTGGTGTTCCATCTTCAAGGAACCACTGTAAATTTTGGATCAAAGGATGGGGAAAAGATTCCAAACTAGTGCTTCTTAACGTACCTTCAATATGTCCTTTCTTTCCACTCTCAGTTTTAAAACTCATATTAAGTTCATGCACATTATATACTATAGACAACGTTTCATGTCCAAAGGGATAAATTATAGGCTCATCTTCGAGTGGTGTAAGTAATTCCACTTGAAATTTTAAATAATTGTCTTTTGATAAATGTGTTGTATTATGGATCGATATAGTTTCTGGGGAATTAAAGAATGGTATGTAGTCTGTTTTGTTTTCTAATGGATGTATAACACTAGAAGGAAATTCATCATTACATTTTATATCATGATGTTTTATATCATGATGGTTTATATCATGATGGTTTATATCATGATGGTTTATATCATGATGTTTTATAGCTTCTATAACAGCTTTTACAGTTTCTTCCTTGTGCGCGATTAGCATAGTCTTTATTCTCTTTTCAAACTGGTGTAAAAGATGAACAAGATCTGATGATGTATCACTGTGAGATGATTCTTCAGGGACAAGTCTAGTTACTGTTATGGGAGATGATTTTGTATCAAAGCGGTCAAAATGCTTATTAGATCGTCTTGATCCATTATTGATGGTGACGGGTCTAATGGGTACAGATGGTTTCTGGTTGGATAGAGATTTTGATGGGTTTTCCACCGCAATAACAATACCTTTAGTCTCTGAGAAGCGCTTGGGGTGTCTTGATTTTCGTGGATGCATTTTATACTATTCTATTGAATATTTAAACTCCCTACGAATATTTACTTAAAATGTTTATTATTAAAGCGGTTCTTCGTATGGTTATCGGCGAAGAATCTCTTTTAGGAGATAAATTTATAATTCCTACAACTCCTACCCACTTAGCTCCCGATATTATGATGGACATCAGTATATTATGCGATATAAACACTGTTTTCTCATTAAAACAAACTTCAGTATCTTGGCTTCAGATAATGGACAAGGAACGTATATGGAAAAAAATCCTTGATAAGGCCATCGTTTTTGACGATAAACCTGAGGAGATGACATACAAAGCTTACGCTCAAATTATTCGTGAGAAGTTTCTTTACGATGAGTTTTCACGAGTTGTTTATCATAGTGCCATGGAAAAAAGATTTATAAGAATGTTTATAACCCGGGCTAGACTATCATCTGATAGACAAAAAGATTTTGCCTACGTGCATAGGTACTACATAGATACAGGATGTCTACCTTACCTGAGAGATATTTACGAGAATGCTTATCGTTATAATGCTTTAGTTAAGGAATGTGGATATAAAGTAATGAAGACGGAAAACCTTTTCACATATTTTAGAGATTGGAGCAACGATCATGTTCGAGAGGTAGATTATAGTAATATGCCTTATACAGGTATTGGCTCTCTCGATTATCCGGATCACGTCAGTTTTCATCATTTTCTGGATGAAAATGATGAATACCTCATAAGAGGTATACTTTCGGGGTACAGAAAGTTTTTTGCTATACGATTTTACCACCATACTGGTGCACGCAGTATGCCATTTGTTGTTATTCTATTTGAAAGATATAGCCAAGATAACCGATTGGCATTTGGTAAAAGACAATCGGCATTAAATATATGTACTGGCATATTTTCTGTCAATACGAATGCTCCAGAATTATTGATGATGAAGAAATTAATGGTTTTTGGCAAAGCCAAATACTTCCAAAAATGTACTGAAAATCCGGAAGGTTTGCTGAAAATTGGTATATCGAAACTGTATAAAAAACATAAATTAATTAAAATATCTTCATCATAAATCTAAAGGTAAAAATGTTTTGGGAAATTATTGGATTAGTGGGTATCGCAACTGCTTTTATATTCTATTACATCGAAAAGATCTTCGCGATACCGAGAATTATGGAACACCACTTACAATGGAAGAAATCGTGGAAGTGTTGAATGATTATTGATATTTTTTTCATTTTACACAATTTAAAACAAGGTTCTTTAAAAGTTTTGAAAGTATTTTTAAATAGATTGGGATGTCCAGTGTTTCACGTTATTCGGATGAGCACACACTGTATGTTATTTCAGGAGCAGCTAGAAATGAAGATCTCAAACAATGCGTCTACCGAGCATTGGCAAGATTTGAGAAGAAAAATATCCGATATCCATGTGAAGTAATTCCCAATCTTATTTACGATCGTGAGGGAATACCATATGGGTTTGGCTATTTATACGTATCGAATCCTCAAGTTTATCATATGCTCTTGGGAAAAAATCCAGATGGAAGTGAAAGAACAGAGATTATAGAAAAATCCTTGGATTTTTTTTCAGTGCCTATAGAAGAGGAAATCCCGTGGTTTGATTGGGCAGATGCTGTAGAAGATATTGAAATTCGCCAATTACCACCGTTATTGACTTTACCAAGTTTTAATTATACTCCAGACCAGATTATTCTTCTACAAAAGTTACTTCAAAAGATACGTTCATCCGAAAAACAACATTTGGACCCCAATCAATTTGATGAAAAATGTTGTACGATTCAATTACAGCCAGGCTTAGTTAAGCCTGTACAAGCAAAATATGCTACAAATATCCTGTGCACACGTGATATTCCGGAATGGTTAGATTCAGCAGATGTGTATAGGAGGTTTCGCCCTTTCATACATGACAAAAAGAAAAAGGTGAAGAAACATGGAAAACGGGGTATTGTTGAATTGAGCTATCCGATCGTTTCTATAAATAAAAAGAATAAACTATGCTTTGTAGAATTCGATCCGTTATCTAGAGATGCTCAATTTGCTCTAATTATGACAACCAAAATCAACTTTACAGATAAAAGCAATCCTCCTCAAAGTAAGACACTCATTTTCACACACGCCTTTAAATCCAATAAAAAATGAAGACTAATAATAAAATCCTTTTTAAAAAGGATTTTATCAACGCATATGAAGTTAAACATTGTTTCTGACAAAGATAAAGAACTTTCAGAATTGGTTGAGATTGTTGAATCCGTAGAAACATGTTGTTTTCGTGAACGGGGTACTTTAGGTATAGATAGAGAGGACATTATAGCTGTAGATCCTGCTACGCCCGTAAGATTGATGAAGATTAATCAAGATTTAACAGGTTGGGTAAATAGTAAACGCCCGTGGAGTATTTTTGAGAGACAACTAGAACGTTATGAGAACAACCAATCTTATTATCTAGAAAAATATAAAACCGACGAAATACCTAAGAAAGAAATTGTTAATAAACTCACTAAACTTGAGACTTGGTTTGTATGTATTGTTGAACCACCACCCAGAGTAGCGTGTGGACAAAAATATATGAATAATCTCTCAGATTGGGTAAGGCGAGAAAGTGTAAAGTATAAATTAGGTCGGTCTTATTATTGCGATGATGAGGTGTTAGAGTTATTAGATCAAGATAAGCTACTATTAGTACAGAAAACGATTTTTGAAAATTACGAGAAAGTAAAAGCCTTCTATAAGGGGAAAGAATCAGAACACGAAGAAGCGGAAAGAAGGAAACGTCTTAAGGACCTAAGTATTTAATATCCTTTTTCAACCAGGAAAATGAAGGCAGAGTGAATATACCGATTAATTTATGAAATCCCAAGTATACACAATATGGTAGACTGTGGAAAATGGTATGTTATGTGACAGGTTTCTCTACAAAAAGAACAGCTTATCAATTCGAATGGAGAAATGCATCATCCGCCAAAAAATCTTAGAGGATATGGAGTAAGTGGGAGGATAGATTGTTTATACGGTTTATTTAAAATGGACCGTATCACAAAAAATTGTATTCCAACTTCATAAATGAATTTAAAAGTAATTATGACGGAGTAAAATTTAAAAATTATATTATATATATATATATATATATATAATATAAAAATGAATAAGCAAATATATGGACGACGACAAACATATTCAGGAGAGGTAAGTCAGGAGAGAGACAGAGAGAGAAGACCGACGCACGTCGATGGGTTTATACCGGCACCAGTTAGACCGGGATCGGTCGACGGACCGCGCCGAAGACTTTTCACCAGAGCTGAGGCTTTCGGGGAGGTTGATAGATCGACACCAGTTAGACCGACGCACGCCCCGAGATCGATAATAGAGGATGTTAAGAGATCGGCACCGGCACCAGTTAGGACGGGATTAGTCAGCGAACCGCGCCGAAGACTTTTCACCAGAGCTGAGGCTTTCGGGGAGGTTGATAGATCGACACCAGTTAGACCGGGATTGGCACCGGGTTCATCCAGGGGGGGGGAGAGGGGAAGAGCGAGAGGGCGAAGAGGACCGATGGGGAGAAGAGCAGTTATTGATAAGAGGCCTATAAACGTCCGAATTACAAATAATTCTGATTATTCAATAACGTATTCGATACAATCTGCTATCCCTAGTGCAGCTTTTCGAGACGAGCGGCTTAACCCGGGTACCAGCGCGGATAAGTATATGCGAAAAGATGACGTTTACGGTTGGCCCACTTTAAATCTTTTTTATGTGTCCAAATCGGGTCTGAAAAAAGCAATAGAGTCTTATACACCTTCAAAATATATACCCAATCTATATGTTACAATCGAAAATGATGATGACATTTTAGATATCCAATTCCACCAAAAAATGCGATTGGAGTGAGTCCTTCCGTTAACATTGATAAATCCGTCTCCAGTTTGTATAAATTTCCATAAATCCACTTGTTCTAATTTTATTCCAATGACAAACGCTTTCTTTGAAGAACATTGAAGGTATGAATATTTACAATATATCCATACGATAATACATTTGCATCACGAAATCTGAACGCGTTTCGAAAGGAATATCTTGGTTAAAGTAATTTCTCTTTATAAAATCTGCCCATTCGTCTTTGTTAAAGTTGATTGCTTCATCAAAAGTAAGTACCTCTGTTCTATTTTCAGAATATGGTGTCTGAGTTGCAGCTGCATTAATATACGACGATAGTTTACCATATATGTAATTGTCAACATCTTTAGAGCGAATGGCTACATCTATACCTGCCATCTTAGAAATAAGACCAGGGGTATTTCTCAAACCAAGAAGTTCATCGTATAGAAATACTAGACTTTCGATGTTTTTATATTGAACTGCCAGCGGGGCTTCAGCAAAGTGCTTCTGATTCTTGTACATTAACAAGATCAATTCTTGAGATAATGGCAATAATTTTTCGAATTGATTCCACCTCTTAATTTTCTCAGCAATATTCACATCTTTGGGGAACCATCCTCTAGTAAGATAGAAGAAGAGATCTGCTTTGGAAATTGTAGGATGAAAATGCTCAATACCTGCTGCTTTCTTAAGCAATTGTTCTCGATCAAGAAGTTGAAGTTCCTTGTAAGTCTTGAGATCAACACTGGGTTGCTCTTGTGAAATTTCAATCAGATCCAAATAGGTCAAGCTCCCAATCTCAAAATGTGATGGAAACTTGAATCCATTTTTAGCACGGTTATAAGCTTCAAGTTCTGTATGCGGAATAGGTTCAACACGTTGATTTTCAAGATAATATATTTGACTTAGCAACGTATCTTCTTGATAATCATGATTTATTGACTGCGCGACATTTGCTTCATCGTAATGTATACTCATGATGTGAAGACTTATTTTTCTCTAACTATGAGAATCTTATTTCGTACATCTGTATATATCGTAATATACAATAATACGGTGATAAATTTCTTTTTAAGCCATTTACAAGGATGTCTTGTAAATGGATTGATCTAATGTCAATCAAACAAACAATTATAATAAATCTTGAGATGTCTATTTTTGAAGTTAAAGGCTTTTATGTCTTGATCTTAAAATGAATTCTTCAGGTCCACGATGTTGTATGCGCTCAGGATGTTTTGATTGTATGAAAACTTCGGAATATATTGAGACTACACCAATCCTAACACCTTATTTTCGACCAGTTATTAGCACACAAGATATAGCAGACGGTGTTCCAGCTCCAGAAACTAGTTATTTGCCATACGACCTATTTGCTTTTCGCTCAAAATTTGAACGCTTCTTATACCAATTCAACCCAACCTACCATTTCGCTTTTGTGAAGAAGGAGTTGGAGAATATGATGCGGGTTACTATTGAACTCTTCAAAGGAGATACATTTATACCCTTAAATGAATCAACCGCATCTATTATTCAAGATTACGTTGATAAAAGTGTAGTGACATACCCAGCTCATGTATTATTGTTTGACGCAAGAGTTCAACTCGAAAGAGGGAATAAGATATTATCCAAGGCTTGGGTCGCATCCTTAATCCCGTTCTTTGCCTTTGAGGAACGTTTTCACGCTATTATTGAAAATGGAAAAATCTATATATCGTTAGTGAATGATTTAGAATATGTAGATCGTTATGAGAGAATGTATACGCAAGTAGTAAATACCATATTTGAGTACTATGAACGTGGTGTCGTTCCTCTATCAACAAGATTCCATTCACAAATCATCAAGGATTTCAAATTAGATATGATTCATCAACAATATGTTTCACCAGGAGAAGAAGATCTCCCTGGTGAACTCAAGTTATATGAACCTAGTTGGAGAAACCAATATTTTGCACCCAATCCTGTACAATTTTTATACGACCGTCTTCAAGGTAATGAAGATCTGAAAATCTTAGTCGGAGACAATTTTGTTCGTCGACATTACGTAGCTGTTGCTTTGACAAAATTGGCACACCGTAAATTTGCAACCTACGAAGCCTTGCAAGATTACATTCCTACTTTTGCAGGTAAATACGTATATGTTCCTGCAATAACGTTACTCGAGGCTTTCGAAATTACTGATATTGTTGTAAGTGCACAAAGTCAAAGCGAAGGTAAGATTGAGGTTATTGCCCTTGAAAATCCAGAAAAATACGAACAAACAGTTTCCAATCTCACAAGTAAATATAAAACTCTTATACCAGGAGAAGATATCATATTATACAGAACCATAGATATACCCAATTACATTGCTTCCTTTTTGTTGCCTACTGGAATGGCTGTAGATGCGCTTAAAATTCTCAAAAAATGAAAAGGTATGTAAGGATTTTGTGAGAAAAATCTACCTCAATACATTTTAGTGAATCATGTATGACAAATTATTAATTGTATACGGAGTAAGTATCACTGTAGAAGAAAAAAATAGACTGACTTCTCATCTTGAAGAAGATGAGAAATTGGATTTAGTCCAAGATGGATGGCGCTATCAAATCTTAGGACCAGAATGTGACAGGGAAGAATTTATGTTGGGGATAGTTTTACATACCATATACCGTGATCATAGTGCATCATGTGGAAAATGTAAAGGAAAAGGATATTGTAAGAATTGCTGTGGACAAACTAATCGGCGCTGGTATCGAAATATTGAAGCCATTGCAACTCACAATTATATAATTCCAAAGCAACGTCTGTGTACGCATTGTTATTTTGATGTTGGACATAGTGAATTTTGGCAATGTCCCGTATGCAGATGGAAAGTAGATAGAATTCCGCATTCGTATGACAAGTGGACATCAAGTTTCACGCTAGTTCGGAAGAAAATCAAGAGTCTTCTCAAAGAAAAGGATTTAAAATCCAGAGAATTTAACTTTTACGTGACAAGTGATGATTGTTTGTGTTGTAGTTAATATTATAATGTTTATAAATATTACAATTTATAAACATTATAATTTATAAGCATTATGTTTTGTGATAAAACATAATGACCTTCATCATAAAATGAGCCGAGTTAAAGAGGATCTAAGTCCTGCCGTTTCGCGAGTTACATTACGGTGGGTTACCAATCCCCTTTTAAGATCTAATCAAAAACTTCTAAATAGATTAAATGGTATTGAAACTGGAGCCGATACATTCGTTACGCCCTATGTAGTAGAAATTATAGGTGAATCTCCTATAACAGTACATAAGAAGTACATATTTTCTCGAGGAACTACCACAGAGTATTTTTATGAAGTTGAGGGGTTGACCGAAAAACTTGAGGAATTGTGTTCAGATGCAAGAAAACTCAATTTTCTTCCATTAACATTAACCTATGTTCTTCCTAATCCAGGAAAAGATATTACTGAAGAAGAACTATATGGACTTTTGCCTATTCTGAAGACAATGGTAAGAAAAGCTTTATTTGGAGAAAATGGCGATACGGAAATTTCGAGCATGGATATAGACCGTGTAGTCTTTGAACGTTATAAAAATCCTGCATACATTAACTTCCAACCCTTGCAGCGTCAACTCTTGGGCAATCAATATGATATACTTAAAGAGTATCGAGCTACCCTTCCCAACCCTTTAGGAACGATAAGAACTTATTCCTACTATCCACCTGCAGACGACGGTACGTACTCAGTTTCGCCAATTTATGTATCTGAAGAAGTATTTGCAGATGTACGATCAAAAATCAACATTAAAGAACTTATCGGTTATACATTATTGCATGGTACGCCAATGCCCTTTCATATCATGAAAGACTGGAGTATTGCCCACGATTATGATCAAGAAACCATTTTAGCTAATATGAAACGCGTGGGAGTTGAAAGAGATGTGGTATTAATAAACAATGAATTGGTGTATAAAGATCCTGAGAGTATTTTTTGGGACTTACGGTCAAGATCTTTAGTAAAAGAAGAAGAAGGATGGTTTGTGTTTCGAGTTCCCGAAGTGAACCTGTCAGAAAATGCTATGAAAGTATACGATGAAATTGCTAGAACCTTTCAGTTTCATAAACGTAGTATCGTCGAAAGTCCAGGTGAAGTAATTTTGAGTCCCCCAGCAAAATATAGATATGCTTTTGGTTTTGATGCAAAAACGTGGTTAGAGGACACACGAACAAACATTTATGCGGAGTTGCCTCCAATACTTACTATTGAAGGAGATTGGAGTTTCTTAACACAATTGACTCTTACCTCTGAGAATTTAGCCAAAGTAGCTTATGCAGCTTATAGAGGATTTGCTGAGATTTTACAGAAAAACTTAGATTATGCCACGTTTAGTAACATGATTCATATTTACCCCGATTTCTCTGTGTCTTTACCTATTTATAGTTTGGAAGACTTGAAATTGGTTCAAGAAACCATGAAAAGTGTATTAGCTTCACCTCAACACATCCAAGCTGTGATATGTAAGACATTAGAAGAATGTGTAGCTTCTCGAGCACAAACCATTGCAGACATTCCTAATAGTATACCCTTCTCTATTACTATCAACGATCAAGTTGTATTGGTCTCAAATTCAAATCTAGCATTGGTCAAGAAGCCCAGCGATTTCCCAGAAGAAGCTAAAGATCTCGAGGATGTAGATCCATACACTCCAGAAGTCCAAGGTTTCTTCGATTTAGGAGATATTAAAGGTGCTGTTGAAAAGAAAGAAGAGTCCATGGATATTGATGAAGGGTTTATTCAAATTTTTGATTCGGGGCAACGTTTATTTGTAAATGTTGCTTTGGATCCAAAACGGTCTTTTGATCTTTTCTCCATTCCCATACCAAAAGGAAAGAAAGGTGGAGCAATTATAGGTTCTATAGAAAGATATACAGAAGACTTATGGAGAAGAGGGTGGTTTTTCACAGAATGGGGACGAAATAAATATAAGATGGATAAAACCTTCTCAAGCTATCTTATCCGCGATGTTCAGTCGGAAATTAAAACTTTTAGAGATTTAGAAAATGTTGTAAATTCCTTACCAAAGTTTAGTGAAGCCACGAAAAGGGCTTAAAATGAGGAATCAAAGAGAAAAATGTCAACTGACAAAAAGAGATTTTCTCAGGCAGAAATGAAAAGACAGGCTACGTCCGACAATCTTCGTGTATCTGCTAATGTTCGAAAGATGCTTTCTTCGAGTGAATACGGAGAACTTGATGATAGAGCTCTCGCTTTTCAAATTGCGAAGGATATTACCGTGAGTCTTAGGCTCTCAAACGGTGCAGCAACCACGATTCAGCCATATAGTGTAGATGTAGCTTTAAAATTGATCGAGTATTGCAGAAACGGTCCTGAAGAATCGGGAAATAAAATGAGCGAGCAGGCTATCAAGGATTTGGTTCACAAGCGTAAAACTACGCGTGTAAAGGATGGCAAAAAGACAAAGGTACAGGTTAATGCATCTAAAGATGCGGTAAAGGTTCTTAAGTTACTGGATGCCGCGCATATTCCTGCGTTCATTGATATGGGTATTGAATTGATGGAACAAAAGAAACGAAATACTCTGCAAGGAAAGGACGTGCGTCCTCTGTATGATAACCGTGACAAATGCTAAATAATCTATAAGTTATATTTTTTACATAAAATATAACGTTAATGGGAACCTCTATTCGTTCTTTAGTAGATGGTATATTTTTTCGTAGTCATCCTCGGTCAATCGATCCCGTTCCACGTCTCTGTACAAATGGAAAGGTGCTTCGTTTTCGTCCTACCTCGACATCGGCGAATTTGCTTTTGATTACGACTGCGCTCAGGTGATACTTGTGGCATTCCACATGAAAATTTATCAGTTTTATATTTCCCGTTATATTAAAATGAAAAATGAAAAACTGGATATTTTGAGATTGAATAAGTTTAATGGGTACCAATAGTAAGGAAAAATGGTTTGGGGAAGAACAACAACCCCGAATATTGTATCTAGAACGGTGATGTCCGGACTATTTCTATTTGCACCAGCAATTTGCATGATATTTGCTGTAACAAATATTAAACATGATGGAAGTTTTGAAAAGTTATGGAATGATTTTACTTGGGGGGATTTTGCAGTTCTCACCAAAGATAAATGGATTGCCGCTAAAATTTTATTTGGGTGGTTTAGCTTCCAATGGGTTTTAGCATTATTACCTGATATATGCTCTCGATATATACCAAATTATATCGGAGGAGAACAATGGGGACAACGTACACCTTCAGGAAGAATACTAAAATATAATATCAACGGTTTACAAGCATGGATTATTACACATGTTCTGTTTTTATTGGGTATATACAGAGGTTATCAATTTACATGGGTTGTATATCACTGGCTGGCTATATTCTTTGCAGCTAATATGATCGGCTATACATTGACCTTACTGGCTTATATTAAAGCTAAAATATTTCCTACTCACCCTAAGGATAATAAGGAGACTGGATATTCGTGGTATGATATGATTATGGGCATTGAGTTCAATCCGCGATTTTTTGGGTTTGATTTCAAGTTATTCTTCAATGGTAGACCAGGAATTATTGGTTGGAGCATTTTAAATTTATGTTTTATGTTGGTACAATATGAACGTTTTGGTATGGTGACTAATGCTATGGTATTGTTAACTTTTTTGCAAGGGGTATACATCTTAGATTTCTTTTGGTATGAAAGTTGGTATTTGAAGACTATTGATATTGCTCATGAACATTTTGGATTTTACTTGGCTTGGGGCGATTGTGTGTGGCTGCCGTTTATGTATACACTTCAGGGTTATTACTTAGCTCATCACCCAGTAGTATTGCACCCTCTTGCTGCAGTAGCAATTTTTACTATTGGAATGCTCGGTTATACAATCTTTCGGTCAGCGAATAATCAAAAAGTCTTTTTCAGGAAAATGATGGCTTACAAAGATAGACTTACAGACATCACTGAAGAATTCTTCATGCAACAATATGTATTGATATGGAATAAACCGGCGTCTTATATCACATGCCGTTATGAAACTACAGACAAGAAAATGCGAACAAGTTATCTACTAACTTCTGGATTTTGGGGACTTGCAAGACATATGAACTATGTAGGAGATATTATACTGTCTACGATGTGGTGTATGTGCTGCGGATTAACTCATTTGCTTCCGCATTTTTACACCTTCTATATTATTGCTCTGTTGGTCACTCGAACCTTTAGAGATGAGACAAGATGCCGAGGAAAATATGGGGATGAAAAATGGGATGAATATTGTAAACGTGTTCCTTACCGCTTCATTCCTTACATATATTGACATATATCTGACAACCGAAACTGAATTTAAATTTCAAAAAATTTACAAAAAAAGCTATGAAGCTCAACGAACTTATCGAAAAACTTCACAAAATACAAGATTCCAAAGGAAATATCGAAGTAGTAGTCCAGGAATATGGAAGAAAAGATGCTCCAAGGGCTTTCTCCTCTGTCAAATATACATCTCCTATTCGAATTAAGACTCATACAAATAACGACTGTCTCTACGAAGCAGATCACAACCCAGAAATGGGGGCACGAGACGCCAGATACGCTTGCTTGATTGCTTATGTTTAAAAATATTAACTGATACTTCAATTATATTGATAAATATAATTATATACACATCACATATTATTACAAAAATAAATGTCACTAACTCTATGGGATTTTTGTAAACCAACTTTATATATGTGTTGGGGCTGTCTCCGAGATTGGGGCTGGTCTGTGATGATGGATTTAACATCTGTGTTCCGGAAAAGACTTACTTTTGGTAAAAATTCTTCCATGGCTATCACGTTCCGAACAAATGTTAGACATGGTAGATGCAATCATAGACGGGTATACAATAGAACAACATGCAATAGAAAACGTAAACGATAGAACATGTAAACGATA
>Ga0209986_10000855_pt1 | contig 29908 bp, 24 predicted proteins | sample BlataG_FD_183168 | JGI IMG/M metagenome (GOLD analysis project Ga0209986, IMG submission 183168) | Deep subsurface microbial communities from Black Sea to uncover new lineages of life (NeLLi) - Black_00105 metaG (SPAdes) (version 2) | ecosystem: Environmental > Aquatic > Marine > Oceanic >...
TCAGGAATGATGGCAACAATCTTTTTGAAACTTCCTTTTTTTCTATAAAGATCCTGGACCAGACCATCAAAGCTTAATTCAACTGAAAATTTATGTTTATTAAAAAATTTAATTATTTTTTCTGTAATTAAACTCCCGTTAGTTGTGATGGAAAAATTTGCTTTTTTTCCGAGTTTTTTATTTTTATTATTAAGAAAAGATATTGTTTTTTCTATCAGGTCAAAGGAAAGAAGAGGTTCGCCTCCGTAGAAATTAATATGATATGTTTTGGTTAGCTTTGGTAAAAAAAAACAAAGGATTTATCTATTGTAGGAAATTTCATATAGTTTTTACTTTTCTCTTTGTAGCAATAAGTACAATTGAAATTACAATCATCTGTAATGATTAGAATGAGACTAGATAACTTCATCTGGAATTGGCTTATTTTAATTATAAAAGGCCAAAAATTAGAGAAACATTCAGACTTAATTCGCTGAAATTAGCAGGATCTTATTTACCTTATAATCAATGTTCTAACAGGACACTTGTATCCTCTACCAGGTTGTGGTTTTCCCTCGAAGGTGTCAGATAAATAATCTAAGGCCCCTTTTGCTCTTTTTTTCACATCCCCAGAGGGCAAATTTCTAACTGCTGACTTCAATTCTTTTAAGCACTTCATAACATTGGGAGTTACTCTGATTGTTTTACTTTTAGGCATGAGTTTTCTCCTTATTCGTTTATTATTTCTTTAAATTTTTTTTCTTTCTTATAGCTATTAAAGTTATTGTCCATATCAATGTATTTAAAACAAACATGTTTCATTTTTTTAATACTTGGCTTGGTGAAGAAAGATTTAAGATATTTATATCCAGTTTCTTTTTTCCCTATTCCCATGTATATTGAAGCCAAATTTAAATAATACTCATAGTACTCTGGTGATTTATTTTCGATTTCCTGGATTATTTTTTGAGCTTCTTCTATTTCTCCTTTTTGAGCAGCAATCATAGCCAGATAGAATAAGGAATTAATCCTGAATTCCAAAGGGAACTTGAATTCTTGGAATATAGTCTTACTTTTATCTAAATCCCCAAAATAGTAATAAATTTCTCCCTGTAGAAAATCAACCAATAAAGACTGACAATGCTTTTTAATAATAGCACAGACTTCAATAGCTCTATTAAATTCTTTATTAAGCATTAATAATTCTGTATAGACGATATTACTGATGGAATAAGGGTTTTGCCCGAAGGATTTTTCTTTATACTCTAAGGCTTTATCAAAGTCAGCTTTTTCCCCTTCTGCTCCAAACCTTAAATAGTAACAATATCCAACTATTGAATTTAATTGAGAGTGATAAGAATATTTCTTGATTCCTTCTTCAGCCAGCTTAAAAGCAAGATTTATTGTATTTTCATTAAAACCCATCTCTTTTATTAAATAGATTTCAATTAAAAAACAGTAATATTCTGAAAGGTCAGGCTCTATTTTTTGAGCTGCTTTAACCAGATCTTCAGCTTTATTCAGCCATTTTATATCAAAATCCCAGTTGAAATTCACATAATTAGCATAGCAACGAGCTAATCCAAAGTAAGGAAGGACAAAGTTGGGATCAATTTCAAGAGCTTGATTGAAAAAACTTATGGCAAGCTCATTGCTTTCCCGCGTACATTTGCCCTCGTAATGTTTTCCTTGATGATATAACTCCCAAGGATCGTTATTTTCTTCGTTTAATCTATTTAAAATATAGTTGCCTTTCAAATAATTATCAAAGGCAATGAAATTTTGAGTTGTGTCTTTATTGAATTTAGGAGGAAGCTTCTGGTCATTATTTACGTTTAGAACTTTTAAAATATTTGAACATATACTATCCTGAATAAAAAGGATATCTTTTAAAGTCTTATCAAACTCTTTATTCCAGACTTTTTTACCATCTTTTGTTCTAAAAAATTGAACAGCTAATTTGACTTTGTCACTCGAGTTTTCTAAATTTCCTGCTAAAATGTAATCCACACCTAACTCTGTGCCGATTTTCTTAGCATTTCTTATGGATTTATTTTGTTTATAAACTGAAGGCAGTGGTAATACATTGAAGTCTTTTATTCCGGTCAGGTTACTGATTATTCCATCAGTTATTCCCTCACTTAAGTATTCATCAGCACCCGAGGAATTGATAATTTCAAAGGGGAGAACAGCAATAGAAGGGTTTTCAGAGAAAGAAGAAGAGGACGTTTTATGAGTAAAAAACGTGAATGAGAAAATAGTTAATAATAAAACTAAACCAGATGCCAATCCAAAACTCATCCATTTATTTTCGAGGTAAAATTTTTTCTTAATTTCCTTATGGTTTGATTTTTCTTTAAGCCATTCGTCAATTTCAGTTTTATAGCTGAAAACTTTTGAACGGTGAGATTTACTGTTAATACGATGTACGGGCAATCTTAAAGTTTTTTCCCACCTAATGCAGGTTCTGGTATTTCGCTCTAAATAGTTAGCGATTTCTTTCCAGGAATCTAATATTTCCTCGTTTTGCACTTTAACCCTTTTTGATGTTTTTTATATTATTTATATTACAAAACTGTAAACGTATGTCAATAGTAAATTTAAGCGAAGGTTGTCTGCTTTACTTGCTCTGTTGGATAATTTATACTTAGCAGGGCTTAAAATAAGATAATATTTTTTTATTAAAAAAGTGTATAGATGAAAATTGTTTTATTAAAAGTACTACCTTTTAGGGGGAGAAAAAATGCAAAAAAATCACCTTAAAATTCACCCATAAAGGTAGTTGAAAAATTTTTTTAATTATGATAAAAAATTATCAATAATTAAGTCAGCAAAATGAAAAAGCAATTTTATTTCAATCAGTTTATAGAATATTTTTAAGAATAAAGTTATGGTAAAAAAACATCTGAATAAAATACTTGATGCAATAAAAAAACTTAGAAAAGCGGAAGCCAAAGGGTCTAGGATACCCTGAGTTTCCGAGAGGGGAGGTAATAATGAAAGACAATGACAAAATAAAAGAATTACTCACAGATGAATTATTGGAAATGATAAAACAGCTTGAGCAAGAATATGATGGTATTGTTATAATTCAGGATAGAATAATAAAATATGCTAACCGTCGCTTGGCAAAACTGCTAGGCTACACCCTTGAAGAAAATATCGGTACGCCATTTGCCAGATATGTCCATCCTGACGAACTTCCCAAAGTGGTTAACCACTATGTACGACGTATGGCAGGCGAGGAAGTCACGCCCATATATGAAACAGTACTCATGCACAAAGACGGAAGTAAAGTCTATACTGAATTCCGCCCAAAAATAATTACATATCAGGGAAAGCCTGCCGATCTTGTTTTAATTCAAGACATCACTAAGCAGAAGCGGGCTTAAACTTTTCTTGTGAACATCCCTTTAAATTCCTGATCCTTTAACATTTCATCTAAAATTTGATAAGCTTTATTCCTTTCTAAATTTTGTTGAATTTATTTATTCATTTAGACTCACGGGCAGCTAGTTTGCTTTTATGGTTTAATATTCTTTATTGACCGAAATTTTGGAAAATGTTAAAAATGAAAAGGTGCCGGAGTGGCGAAATTGGTAGACGCACTGGACTCAAAATCCAGCGGAACATTTTGTTCCATGTGGGTTCGAATCCCTCCTCCGGCATTAAAAATTTTATTGATTTTTTTTTATAATGTGTTAAAATAGAATAAACCCTGTTGGGCTGGCTGGGCAGGGATTTTTCATAAATGCCCTCCTTCATATTTCCCAATTTGCCTAATTTTCCCCAAGACAAAAAAACAGCCAGCACTCTATTCTCCATTTATTTATCAGAAAAAAAGGTTAAGATTTCTTTTTAGTTCGTGAGATCGCCACGCTTCGCTCGCCATGACATTTTATTCATAGCAGAGGTCGTTAGATCGGTTCGCCCCAAGGGTAAAAAATGTCGGTTATTAATAAAAAGAACACAAAAAACGAAGTATTCAGAGTGATTTTCCGTAAAATCAAGGTAACACTCTGATATTGCTTTTGTTATAATAAACATCAACATTTTTTATGAATAGTTCAGGATAATAGGCTTAGAAATTGTAATTTAAGTTTATCTGAATCGTGAGATAATGGAAGAGAAAATAAATTCTATCTGGAATCGACATTTTCTTATTTCTTTGCTCGGCTATTTCTTCTTGTTTATGAGCATTACTCAATTTTTCTTATTTCCCATTTTTTTAGAGCAGTTTACTCCTTCAAAAAGCAAGATCGGGATAATAATGGGTATTCACAGCCTTATGGCTATTCTTATCCGCCCTTTCTTTGGACGTTTGATTGACATAAGGGGAGGAAAAAAGATTTCCCTCTTAGGTATAGGTCTTTTGATTGTTGTTTTGCCTTGTTTTCATCTTATAAGAGATGCAGGACTATTGCCTATTCTTTTGAGAGCCTTGACTGGTGTAGGCTGGGGTATCAGCCTGACAGCAACCATGACCATTTGTTCAGATTTAGCCCCAATAGAAAAATTGGCTCATTCCATGGGCATAATCGGCCTGGCTGGGCTCAGCTCGCATGCTTTAGGACCTCTGATTGCTGAAGAAATAGTCAGACATTATGGCTTTGACGGTCTTTTTAACGCCAGTTTGGGTTTCCTTTTTTTTTCCTTTATCTGCATTTTTATAACTAAAGAAATTATAAGGCCAAACCTTTCCAGACCTAAAAAAAAATCCTTGAGAGATTTTTCGATTCTTATCATTCTTGTCATATCTTTTATGCCTATTGTCCACGGGGCAATTAGAGGATCGGTTGTTTATTTTATTGCTCTTTTTGGAAAATCTATTCCGATTGAGCGAGTTGGGCCTTTTTTTGTGGCCTTCTCCTTGGCTGCTATTATAACTCGACTTGGAATTGGAGGTTTATCAGATCGATATGGTCGAAAGCAAGTTATTTTTCCTGCCGCTTGTATTATAAGCTTTAATTTATTTTTGATATCTAAAGTAAATAGCTTATGGATGTTTGTCTTAACAGGATTTATCGGTGGCTTTGGTCAGGGATTAATTTTTCCAGCTTTAAGTACTTACATCATTGATATTTTTGGACGAGAAAACAAAGGATTAGCCATCAGTTTCTATCTTTCCTTATTTGATTTGGGCATGGGGCTCGGTTCGCCTTTTTTTGGCAGGATTTCAGACATTTACGGCTACAGAAAGATGTATCTGCTGGGAGGAGTAATTTTCTTTTTAGCCAGCCTAATATTTACCTTAAAAGCTCCTTTACCAGCTTTGAGAAAAGAAAAAATATAAATATGCTTTTCCTTTACAATCTGTGCCTGTTTTATTAATATTTTAATAAGTTTTAAGAGAGTTTTGATAAAAAAAGTTAAAACTCGAAGGAAAAATGAGCTTTTATAAGCTAATGCTTTCAAGAAGGTCAATTCGTCAGTTTAAATCCAAACCTGTTTCAAAGGCTATTTTAAAAAAATTAGTGAATGTGGCTAGGCTGGCTCCCTCGGCAGCAAATCTTCAACCTCTTGAATTTATTGTAGTAGATGAGGACAAAATAAGAAATAAAATTTTTAACTGTTTAAAATGGGCAGCTTACATTAAACCCCAAGGTAACCCAAAACCAGGACATGAGCCTGTAGCTTATATTATCGTTCTGGTCAACACAAGAACAAAAGATAAAGGATATGAATACGATGCCGGGGCGGCCATTGAAAATATGATCTTGGCAGCTTGGGAACAGGGAATCGGTAGCTGCTGGCTTTTATCTGTAGAAAGAAACAAAATTCAAGCAGCTCTAAAAATTCCTAAGAGTTATAAAATTGATTCTGTTTTAGCTTTAGGCTTCCCGGCTGAAAAGCCAACAAAGGAAGATTTGAAGGAAACAATAAAATACTGGAAAGATAAAAATGGACGGCTTCACGTTCCCAAAAGAAGAATAGAAGATATTATTCATTTCAATAAATTTTAGTTCTTTGTGACTAAAAGGAGATTCAATGCGTCAATTAGGTTTGATTTTATTAGTTGGCGGATTTCTCATAAAAGTACTAACTCCTTTGTCCTTCCTTGGCTGGGTATTAATATGCTTGGGAGCTTTGATTATAATTTTTTCCTTTTTAACAAAAAGAAAATAAGGAAGTAAATATTTAGTGTCCGGCCACTGTTAACTCCTGGATTTTAATCGTAGGGCCTGCGAGAGGGCTGAGGAAATCCAGGTTGTTTCCTACCATATCTATTTGATTTAAGATTTCTCCTAAGTTGCCTGAAATGGTTATTTCCGAAACTGGATAGACTATCTCTCCTTTTTCTACCCATAATCCAAAAGCTCCTCGGGAAATATCGCCTGTAACTGGATTAAGGCCATGGCCAAGGGTTCTTACCAAAATCAATCCTTTTTCCATAGAAGCGATAATTTCTTCAGGGGTGTGATTTCCAGCTTTAAGATAGAAATTGTTGGGGGCTACTCCAGTACCAGCAGCATTTCCAGTTGATTTAAGGTTTAACCTGCGGGCAGCATAGGTGTTACAAAGATAATTTTTTAGTATTCCTCTTTCCACTACTGGAGTTTTTTGACAAGGAACTCCTTCTGAATCAAAGGGTTTTGTTCCGAGTTTTCCAGGGAGAAATCCGTCATCAAAAATAGTTACTTTCTCGTTACCAATTCTTTGTCCCAGCTTATCTATTAAAAAGGAAGATTTTTGATAGATAGATACTCCTGATACACAGGCAAAAAGAAAACCTAAAAGCCAGGAAGTCATCATTGGTTCGAATATAACTGGTACTTTTTGAGTTTTTATTTTTTTGGGTTTTAGCAGACGAACAGTCCTTTCAACTGCCTTTTTGGCAATCTCTTCGGGTGATTCCAACTCCTTGAAGTGTCTTTTGGATGAGAACCAGGAATCTTCTACACAACTGTTTGTTTCTCCAGCCTGAAGACCAAGGCTTAGGGAACAGAGAGTTTGGTCATATTCTTGAAGAAAGCCGTTAGAATTAGCCAGGATGAATTTGAGTTGGCTGGTATCAAAACTTGCACCTTGAGAATTTGTGATTCTTTTATCCTCAAGAGCAATCTTTTCTGTCTCTAAAGCCAGGCCTATCTTTTTTTTTGTACTGAGTTCTATTATCTCTGGGTCGTGAAGTTTTAGAGATACAAGGTCAATTTTTTTGGGAGATAGCAGAGGTAACCCTGAAAACTCGTCAGGACTAGCCAGAGCAGCTCTCTTGACAGCTCTTTTTGTGAGATATCGTAGAGTTTCTTTAGATAGGTCAGACGAGGTAGCAAAGGCAGTCTTTTTGTCCTTGGTAACTTTTAAACTTAAGTACCTGGAGCCAGCTTCCAAAAGATTTTCAATTTTACCTAACCTCACCTCTCCCCTGAATTCATATCCGTCAATGATGGATATTTCTACTTCATCAGCTCCGCAAACTTTTCCAAAACTAACTAAGTATTCTGCCAGTTCTTTGAGCATAGTGCTATTGCCTTTTTTTTTCACTTTAGTCCTCCTACAGTCATCCTGGCAATTTTTAAGGTTGGACATCCATCAGTCACAGGGACGTCCTGTCCTTCCTTGCCACAAGTTCCAGTTTGAAGTCCAAATTGAAGGTCAGAGCCAACCATTTCAATTTTTTTGAGGATATCGATATTGCTTCCGATTAAAGTTGCCTGCTTGACAGGGGCGGTCAGTTTTCCATCCTCGATAAGGAAACCCGAGCTCACAGAAAAAGCGAATTTACCTGAATCTTCTACCTGACCTCCCTGGAATTTTTCAGCATAAAACCCTTTTTTTATCGATTTTATAATTTTTTCAGGGGAATACTCTCCCTTGTCAATATAGGTATTTGACATCCTGGGAATAGGAATACAGGTGTAATCCTGTCTCCGGCCATGCCCTGTGAGGGGCATTTTCATTAATTTTGCAGAAAGCCTGTCCTGCAGAAAACCTTTCACAATGCCTTTTTTTATGAGAAGAGTTTTTTTTGGAATTGTACCTTCATCATCTATGTTATAAGAGCCTCGAAAATGGGGAATTGTTGGATTGTCATAGATGTTAATTTGAGGACTGCCAACTTTTTTTCCCATCTTATCCCAGAAAACAGAGGTTCTTTTCCGGTTAAAATCCGCTTCAAGAAGGTGGCCAACAGCCTCATGGACCAAGACGCCACTGTGACCAGGAGCGAGAACAACAGGCATTTCTCCGGTTGGAGCTTCTACTGCTTCTAAAAGATTCAAGGCTTCTCTGGCGGCATTTTTGCCTATCTCTTGAGGCGTGAAGTCTTCAGTGAAATATTCCATACCTACTCTTCCTCCTCCTCCTGAAAAACCATATTCTCTTTTATTTCCTTTTTCAGCGATGACGAAGCAGAGGAGCTTTACCAGAGGACGAATATCAGATATCATCAGTCCCTCTGAATTGACAAGAGTTATATGTTGTGTTTGATTCTGAAGAGTAATTTTCACTTTTTTTATCTTCTGGTCAAATTTCTGAGCTGATGAGTAAGCATTCTTTACCAGGGAAATCTTTTTTTTCAGAGATTCCTTTTGTGCAGATATCAATACAGGATAAAAATTGTGCTTTAATCGGGTTTTGGCAAGATTAGAGACATTCTTGAAGGAAGCTGAAGCAGAGATAGAAGCTGCTGTTAAAGCTGCTTTCTTGATTTTGTCAAAAGATAAGTCATTTGTATAACCATAGCCAGTCTTTTCCTCTGACAAAACTCTGATACCCAAACCCAGGCTTATGGATTCTGCGGTTTCTTTGATTATATCTTCTTCCATATTAATAAAGTTGTGGATTCTGTACTCAAGGAATATTTCCGAAAAATCGCCGCCTTTAGAAAGGGCAATATTGAGAATTTTACAGAGATCGTCTTTACTGAGATTAAATTGATTTTCGAAAGCAATGGGATGGAACATTTTTTTATTATATAGAAATAATGGGAGTTTTAATAGAAGGTTGCTTTGAAGAATCTCCTTAAAATTTGATGGATTTTTTCTTTGCTCTAAATCTTTTAAAAAAAGGAAAGGCCAGGATTAGAATGCTGATAATTCCTAGGGAATATTCGAAGATATTAGTGATAAGATGAACTCCTATTCCAGAGATGATGGCTAAATTATGATCGAAGTTCATCAACCTGAAAGCGATAGCCCAGGCTGATTCCCAGGTGCCAAACCCGGCAATTCCCTTGACAGGTAAAGCAGAGCTCAATTCAGCACCTGTTATGCCTAGAATAGTCTTCCAGAAACTCAGGTCTTTCAGGGAGAAACCATGGCTTTTAAGTATAGAAAAAAGGAGAAAGTAAAGGGAGGCATACTTGGCCAGACGAATAAAGAAAGAAATAAAAAAAATTGGCCAATAATTTTTTTTCTTCCTAATTTGACAAAGGCAGCCTATAGTTAGATTTATTTTTTGGTCTGATATTTTCGCCCATCTTTTTTTATCAGCTCTAAGAGCTTTTAGTATCTTTTGGTAAATTTTTAAAAAAATAGAAAATAAAGGAATGATCTTCCAGAGCATAAAGAAAATTATGATAAAAAATATCAGGGCTACCATTAAGAGGGTTAAATTGGAAACTGCTGTTTTGCCTAAGCCTACAGCAAATATAGCCAAAACCAGAAAGGGACTTAAAGTTAGAAAGTCAAAAATAAAAGCTACCACAAAGGAAGAAGCGGCCGTCTCGAAGGGAAAATTTAGTCTTTTATTCACAAGATAAATATACGAGAGTGAGCCTATTCGGGCCGGAAAAAGGTCGACAAAAAGATTGCGTATCAAGGTTATTAGGAAAATATTTCCCCAGCCTACAGGCTGAGGTTTGAGCAGCCATTTATAGCGCCAGGCGCGCAGCACCGCGCAGGCGAGGGATATGACTATAAATGCTAAAAGAGCCGGAAAATAAATCCTGGTAAAAGTTTGAAGCAAATCCTCTGTTTCTATTTGAGAGAGAAGAAGCCAGATAAGAACAACTGAAATAACAAGAGAAAGGAAGATATAAAATAATTTATTTTTTGACATTTTTGTATATTATTTTTTCCTTGGTTCATTGTCAAATTTTTCTCTAATAATGGGGTCATACTTTATTGTGAAAGGATGTTTCCAGATCATAAAATAGAGCAGTGCCTCTTTTGATAACAAAGTCTGACCCCGTGGATGCTCACTTAGATTTGACTGGTTTCATTGAAAATTTTATAATCTTTTTTAATGAAAGTAAATGAAATAGATACAATCATTGAAAGTGCTTTAAAAGAAGATTTTCCTCGGGGAGATATTACTTCAGAAAACATAATTTCTGAACATTCTCTGTCAGAAGCCATCATTTTGGCCAAGGAAACAGGAGTACTTGCAGGCACAAATATTACCAAGAGAGTATTTGAAAAAGTCGATCCATCCCTTAGATTTGAAAAAAAATTTGACGATGGCCAGATATTTGCCAGGAATGATATCTTAGCCAGGATTAACGGGAATTCAGTTTCAATCCTTAAAGGAGAACGGACAGCCCTGAATTTTCTACAAAGGATGTCTGGGATTGCTACCAAAACCAGAAAGTTTGTTCAAGCTTTAGAAGGAACTAAGACAAAAATTTTAGATACGAGGAAAACAACGCCGGGTCTTAGGGTTTTAGAGAAGTATGCGGTTAAAATGGGGGGAGGCGTGAATCATCGGTTTAATCTTTCTGAGATGGTGCTGATAAAAGACAACCATCTTAAACTTGTTGGCAGTGTTTCTGAGGCAGTAAATAGGGTTAAAGGTAAGGTCAAGAAGGAAATAAAAATAGAGGTTGAGGTAAAAAATTTAGACGAAGTAAAAGAGGCTGTCCAAAGCGGAGTCCATATAATCATGCTCGATAACATGACCTTACAAAACATTAAAGAAGTTGTACAATGGGTAAAAGGAAGGATTCCTCTTGAAGTCTCGGGTAAGATTAATCTAAAGAAAGTTAAGGATATTGCCTCTTTAGGGATTGATTACATATCAGTAGGAAGCATAACTCATTCTTATAGATCCCTGGACATAAGCATTGAATTTTTGAGTTAGGAACTATGAAATATTTAAAAGCAGATGTTTTAATAATAGGTTGCGGGATTGCTGGAGCCAGTGCCGCTTTAGAAGCGGTCAAAAGCGGACTCAAAGTCATTATCATTACAAAAAATTTAATACTTGAAGAATCAAACACTTATTATGCTCAAGGGGGAATTGTTTCTTTAGGACATAATGATAATCCTGATCTTTTAAGAGAAGACATCTTGGAAGCCGGAGATGGAATTAATAACCCTGAGGCAGTGGATATTTTAACCAGGGAAGGAACAAGCGTTGTAGAGAAAATATTGATAGATGAGTTAAAAATTCCCTTTACCAGGAGTTCTCCTGACTTTTTGGATTATGCCCAGGAGGCTGGCCATTCTCGGAGACGCATCCTTCATATAAAAGATATGACAGGGCGCACCATTGAAGAGAAATTTATTGATACCTTAAAGAAATACTCAAATTTGACATTTTTATCCAATCATACAGCTGTCGATTTACTTACTGTGCCCCATCATTCAAAAAATCCCAGAGCATTTTACAAAGAGTCCCAGTGTATTGGAGCTTATGTTTTAGATAATCATTCAAAAAAGGTGAAAACAATTTTTGCTTCTTATACAATTCTGGCCACTGGAGGCTGTGGTGCTGTATATTTGTATAGCTCTAATCCTAAAGGAGCCATAGGAGATGGCTATGCTATGGCTTATAGGGCAGGTGCAAGTTTGGTAAATATTGAGTACATTCAATTTCATCCAACGTCTCTATTTCATCGCGATGCTGGGGGATTCCTAATTTCAGAAACTGTCAGAGGAGAAGGAGCGAGGCTAAAAACCAAAGAAGGCAAGACATTTATGGAAAATTACAATAAAAAGAAAGAGCTTGCTCCTCGTGATGAAGTTACCAGGGCTATCTATGAGGAAATGACCAACAGCAATTCCAGTTATGTCTACTTAGACTTGGCTTCCTATGCTAAGGTTGATATAAAAAAAAGATTTCCTAATATTTACCGCACTTGTTTGGAATTCGGCATTAATATAACAAAAGAACCTATTCCCGTTGTCCCGGCTGCTCACTATTGTTGTGGAGGTGTTTTGGTGGATAAATGGGGGAGGAGTTCCCTTAAAGGGCTTTATGCTGTAGGTGAGGTTTCCTGTACTGGAGTTCATGGTGCCAACCGTTTAGCTTCCACTTCTCTTTTGGAGGGTCTGGTATGGGGAATGAGAGCATCCAAATATATTGCTTCCCATTTTGATCCTGAAATGCCGTATGAGCCTTCTGAAATTCATGACTGGTACTATCCTGAAAAAGATGAGGAAATTGATCCTGCTTTAATCAACCAGGATTGGTTGTTTATCAGATCGACCATGTGGAACTATGCGGGAATTATTAGAACAAGGAAAAGGTTAGAAAGAGCAAGGGCTGACTTGGATTATCTGCGCCATCGTATCGAAAAATTTTATAAAGAAGCTAAAATGGATGCTGAAATAGTTGGGTTAAAACATGGAATCCAGATAGCACAGCTAATAACTCAGGCAGCTATAAGCAATCCTGTAAGTCGGGGAGCCCACTATATAAAAGATTAATCCTTGTCTTATAATTTCGTGATTGGATATTGTTGCAATCCCAGTTAGATCTAAATGAGGGGATGGCAATCTCACTTGTTTTTCATTCTCATGAGATTGCTTCGCTTTACTCGGAACAGACTAGGCAATCTCGATCTTTTTCTATTTTCTATAAGATTACTTCATTGTTTCATTTCTCTTAATGAGAAGGAAAACATTGTGACAAAGTAAAATATTAATAAGGAGAGAAAGGCTAAAAAGGTGGAGAAATAAAGTCAATTATTTTATAATAAATGAATTAAAAAGTAGGAACTGGAGAAAGCAATGGCTAAGACGATAGAAGTCAAAGACACCTTGAACCTGCCTCGAACTTCTTTTTCCATGAAGGCAAAGCTTTACCAGAAAGAACCGGAAATTATAGAGAAGTGGAACAGGATGAATCTATACCAGAAAATTTTGAAGAAAAATGAAAATGGTCCTTCTTTTGTACTTCATGATGGCCCTCCTTATGCAAATGGGAAAATTCATTTAGGAACAGCCCTGAATAAAATATTAAAAGATTTTGTTATCAAATCCAAGACAATGATGGGATACAAATCACCTTATTTACCTGGCTGGGACTGCCATGGGCTTCCTATCGAAATCAGAGTTGATCAACTTTTAAAAGAGAAGAAGAAAGAAATGTCTATCATAGATGTTAGAGAAGAATGCAAGAAGTATGCTCTCAAGTATGTTGATATTCAGAGAGAAGGATTCATCCGGTTAGGAATTTTTGGCGAATGGGAAAGACCTTATTTGACCATGAATCCTGAGTATGAGGCTGAAGTCATGCGTCATCTGGCAGCTTTTTTTGCCATGGGCAATGTTTACAAAGGAAAAAAACCTGTCCACTGGTGTCCTGACTGCAAAACAGCTCTGGCAGAAGCTGAAATTGAATACAAAGATCGAAAATCTCCTTCAATTTACGTTAAATTTCCTATGATTTCAGACCTTTCCCAAAAATTTCCTGTCCTTAAAGGAGAGAAAGTTTCTGTTTTGATATGGACCACCACACCCTGGACTTTGCCAGCTAACCTGGCCATTGCTTTCCATCCTGAATTTGAATATGCAGCCTTTGAAGTTCAAGGAGAGGTTTTTATTACTGCCAAAAGATTGATTCCAGTTATAGCCGAAGTGTTGGGCTTTCCAAAGCCTCAAGTTCTGGTAACTTTCTTAGGAAAAGATGTAGAGGGTCTAAAAGCCAGGCATTCCTTCATTAATAGAGAGTCCCTTTTTGTTCTGGCAGATTATGTTACCCTCGATCAGGGAACAGGCTGCGTTCACACTGCTCCTGGTCATGGTCATGATGATTATTTGACCGGGAAGGCTTATAACCTTGATATTTATACCCCAGTGGATAATGAGGGTAAATTCGTTTCTCAAGTTGATAAATATGGAGGAATGAATGTCTTTGAAGCCAATAAGGTGATAATTGAAGACATGAAGAAAGATGGCACTCTTTTAAAAGAGGAGGAAATTGTCCATTCCTATCCCCACTGCTGGCGGTGTAAAAATCCTGTAATATTTCGGGCTACAGCACAATGGTTCATTTCAATGGATAAAAATGATTTAAGAAAAAGAGCATTGGAAGAAATAGAAAAGGCACGCTGGATTCCACCTTGGGGGAAAGAAAGAATTACAAATATGGTTGAGGCCCGGCCGGATTGGTGTATTTCCCGCCAGCGTTCTTGGGGAGTTCCAATTCCTGCCTTTTACTGTCATGAATGCGGCTATATTCTGGCAAATGAAGAGATTACTCTAAGAGTTGCTGATGTATTTTCTAAAGAGGGCTCTAATTCATGGTACCTGAAGGAGGCAGAAGAATTTCTTCCCTCTGGAACAAAATGTCCTCAATGTGGTTCAAAAGAATTTAACAAAGAGAATAATATTTTAGATGTATGGTTTGAGTCAGGAGCTAGTCATAGTGTGTTGGGAAAGCGGGAAGATCTTCCCTGGCCTTCTGATGTTTATTTAGAAGGGCATGACCAATATCGAGGTTGGTTTAACAGTTCCCTTTTTGTTGGGATTGCTGCCAAAAAGGCTCCTCCCTATAAAATGGTAATAACCCATGGTTTTGTTCTTGACGAGCAGGGAAGAGGCATGTCCAAGTCTCTGGGTAATTTTATTGAACCAGAGGAAATCATTTCTCAGAATGGAGCTGAAATTTTAAGACTCTGGATTGCCATGCTCAACTACAAGGAAGATGCTCGATTTGGAAAAGAAATCCTCCAGAGGATTATTGAGGCTTACAGAAAAATAAGAAATACCTGGAGATTTATGATTGGGAATATTCACGATTTTTCTCCAGATGAAGAGAGAATAAAAAAAGAGAATTTGACCCTCTTAGACAGGTGGATTTTAGAAAAAACCAAAAAGGTGGGAAAGAAAATTTTAAGAGCCTATGAGGAATATGAATATCATATTGTCTTTCATACAATTTATGACTTTTTTACTGTTGAGTTAAGCTCTTTTTATTTACACGTTATCAAAGACAGGCTCTATTGTTCAGCTCAAAATTCTCAACTACGGAAATCAGCTCAGACTACTCTTTTTTTCATCCTTAAGAATATGCTTCTTTTAATGGCTCCGATTTTGCCTTTTACCACAGAAGAGGTCTGGGAGATTACCCCTGTCCATAAAAATAAGGAAGAATCTATTCATCTGGAAAAATTCCCTGAGTTTAAAGAAGAATGGCTGGAGTCTGAAATCCTTAAAGAATGGAATAGTTTGATTATTATTAGAGAAAAAGTCTTAAAAGAATTAGAAATAGTACGAGAGAATAAACTCATCGGGGATTCCTTGGAAGCTCAAGTGGTCCTAAAAATTCCTTCTCCAAAAATGGAGCTTTTAAAAAAGTACGAAAAAGAGCTGATAACTCTTTTTGTTGTTTCTTCTGTCAAAATTGAAGCTTATGAGGGTGAAAATTTAGAAATTAAAATTTTAAAAACTCCTGGAGAGAAATGCCAGAGATGCTGGAGTTTTTCTTCCTATGTAGGAAAAAGCCAGGATTTTCCTCAATTTTGTGAACGCTGTGAACAAGTTGTTAGAGAGATAAAAACATGAAAGGAAGATATTTTTATTTTTTATTAATTCTCTGCGTTCTTTTAGCTGACCGGTCTACAAAATTTATTGTGGATCATTCCATAAATCTCTACAGGCGGATAACAGTTATTCCAGGTTTTTTAAATCTAACTCATATCCGCAATCGCGGCGCCATCTTTGGTTTCTTTTCCCATAGTGGAGAAAAGATTGTCTATATTCTTCTTACAATCGCTTCTTTGCTTGCCTTAAGTTTAGTTGTATATTATTTTTTTAAGACTCCCCCTACAGAAAAAACCATGAAAATTTCTTTATCATTGATATTAGGAGGAGCTTTAGGCAATTTGGTAGATAGAATGTTTAAGGGTTATGTAATTGATTTTGTCGATATTTACATTAAGAAGTGGCATTGGCCATCTTTTAATGTTGCTGATGCTTCTATTACTATAGGAGCTCTTCTTCTTGTTTCTATCATTTTGAAAGGAAGGTCAAAATGTTCCCAATCTTAATAAAAATTGGACCTTTAACAATACACACTTATGGTTTTATGATGGCTGTAGGAGTGGCTTTTGCCTTATGGTTTCTTTTTATCCAAGCTAAAAAACAAGGGTTTTATGCGCCTAAAATTATTGATGCTGCTTTCTATACTATTATTGTTTCTTTAATTGGTGCGAAACTAATCCTTTTTATCGGGAATTTTTCTTATTATTCCAGGTATCCCCGGGAGCTTTTGAGTTTAGCCCGTTCAGGAGGAGTTTTTCAGGGTGGTCTTACTTTTGGCGTTATTTTTGCCCTTTGGTATTTTCGTAAACACCGGATTCCAACCTGGAAAGTAGCAGATATTATTGGACCAGCTTTAGCTCTGGGGCATGGTTTTGGTCGTATAGGTTGTTTTAGTGCAGGGTGTTGCTATGGGCGAGAGTGTTCTGTTCCATGGGGCATGACTTTTCAGAACGGATATGCCCATAATTTAACAGGCATTCCCCTCAACACACTTCTCCATCCGACCCAACTCTATGAGTCTGTTTTAAATTTTGTGAACTTTTTTATCCTGTTTCTTATTTTGAAGAGAAAGAAATTTGATGGCCAGGTTTTTTCCTTTTATATCATAAATTATTCTATAATCAGGTTCTTCGTTGAATTTTATCGTGGTGATCATCCAGAGAAGGCCTTCCTCATTCATAATGCTTCTCCTTACCTGAGTCTTTCTTTTCCCCAGTTTTTCTGTATTTTGGGTCTTATTGCTGGAGTTGTTCTGTTTTTTATTTTAAGAAAAAAGAAAAGTGCTTAAGAGAAAATTTCTGATCTCTTCTTTATCAGGGGAAAATCAAAGATTGGATACCTTCTTATCTGAAAATATCAAGGAGTTGAGTCGTTCCCAACTTCAGAAAACCATTGAAGGAAAAAAGGTTAAAGTAAACAACATAATACGAAAGTCAAGTTATAAACTTAAAGAAGGGGATAAAGTGGAGATAGAGTATAGGTTTTTAGAGCCAGAGAAAGTTGAAGCAGAAAACCTTCCTTTAGAAATTGTTTATAGCGATGATCATCTGGTGGTTGTCAACAAACCTTCAGGAATGGTTGTCCATCCTGGAACAGGAAATAGACGAGGAACTCTGGTTAATGCTTTGCTCTACCATTTTCCAGAATTAAAAAGAATTGGATCAGAGGAGAGGCCCGGTATTGTCCACCGCCTCGATAAAGAAGCTTCAGGAGTAATGGTTGTAGCTAAAACTTTGGAAGCTTTTCAGGAATTAAAGAATCAGTTCAAAAAGAAGGAGGTTAAAAAGGTTTATTTTGGGCTTGTCTGGGGGAAAATGTCTGAGAAAGAGGGTAAAATCGATTGGCCCATAGGCCGTCATCTCAAACATGGAGAGAGAATGTCTATCAAGACAAAAAAACCACGTTCAGCTGAAACTTACTATTCAGTCCAGAAAAAGCTTGAAAGGTTTACTCTGCTTGAGATAAGACCTGTAACAGGAAGAACTCATCAGATAAGAGTTCATCTTGCCGCCTCTGGTCATCCATTAGTAGGAGACCTTCGTTATGGCCGCCGAAAATCAAAAGTAAAATGCCCGAGATTGTTTCTTCATTCTTCCCTCCTTGCATTTTTTCATCCTGAGACGCATAAGAAAATTGAATTCTCTTCGCCGTTACCAGAGGATTTAAAAGAGTTTTTGGAAAAATATCATAAAATTTTGCCTTGAGTGGCAGGGAATTTTTATTGTATTATATCCATTGCTGATTTTTTGAATAAAATCAGGTTGCTGACTAATAAATTTATTTAATTTACTAACCTGGATTATTCACGAGTCGAGGTTGCCGCGTATGCGAGACGCGGAGTATGAAGCTGTGGTTGTCCACCGCAAATGCTCCGCAACGAAGCAGATGCGGTAAGATCGGTTCGCCCGAAGGGTAAAAAATGCCGATTAGGAATAAAAGAGAATCCAGAAAACAAAGCGCTCCTATTCACTTGATGAAAAATAATGCTAAGAAGCTGATATTATTGAAAATAGGCAAAGGTATCGGCATTTTTTATGAATAATTCAGGCTAATTTAATGGAGGCTTAAAGATGAAAGATTATGCTCCCGATAAAATCAGAAATGTTGCATTTGTAGGCCATGGCTCTTCTGGTAAAACTTCTCTTGTTTCTACCTTTTTATTTAATTCAGGAGCTACTTCAAGGCTAACCAAAGTTGATAAAGGTAATACAGTGACAGATTATAGCGAGGAAGAGATAGAGAGAAAAATATCTATCAATTCAGCTATTAGTTTTTTAGAGTGGAAAGAGCACAAGCTTAATCTCGTCGATACCCCTGGGTACAGCAATTTTCTCTGGGATACAAGAGCTTCCTTGAGGGCTGTGGATGCTGGAGTACTTGTTGTCTGCGGAGTAGCTGGTGTTGAGGTTGGGACAGAGAAAGTATGGGAAATGCTTGAGGAATTTGGCCTTCCCCGAATTATTGTTGTTAATAAACTTGACCGGGAGAATGCTGATTTTAGACGAACTCTTGAATCCATTCATCAATTTTTCGGGCGTTCGGCTATTCCTGTACAACTTCCTGTGGGTGAAGAGAAAAATTTCTCAGGTGTTGTTGATTTAATTAATAAAAAAGCTTACATCTTTGAGAAAAATGAGAGTGGAAAAAATAAAGAAGAAGAAATTCCTTCAGAAATAAAAGCAGAAGCAGATAAATACCATGAAGAACTGACAGAGATGGTTGCTGAAAACGATGAAACGCTGATGGAAAAGTATTTTGAGAAAGGAGAACTTTCTTCAGAAGAACTTAAAGATGGTCTCAAAAAAAGCATTATTAATCGTCAACTTTTTCCTGTTTTTGTCTCTTCAGCCTTACTCAATATAGGAACACAACCTATTCTTGATAGTATTATAGATTTTCTGCCTTATCCACTTGAAAGAGGTGAAATAAAAGGAAAGAAGGAAGGGAAAGAGGCAGGGATTAAATCTTCCCTGGATGAGCCGTTTTCGGCTTTAGTGTTTAAAACTATCTCTGATCCTTATACAGGTAGGATTTCTTTGATGAGAGTATTTTCCGGAAAGATTAATCCAGATGTAACTGTTTCAAACACAACAAAAGATACAGATGAGAAATTAGGAGGTTTATTCTATCTCCAAGGCAAGGAGCAAATTCCCGCAGGTCAAGCCAAATGTGGTGACCTGGTAGCAACAGCTAAGCTTAAGAAAACATCAACAGGGGATACCCTGTGTCAGAAGGGAAGTGCTTTAGAATTTCCTGTTATTAAATTTCCTGAGCCTTCTATTTCCTTTGCCATTGAACCAAAGACTCGTGCTGATGAAGATAGAATTTCTCAAGCAACTCACCGCATTAGTGAAGAAGACCCAACTGCCAGGATAGAGAGAGATTCTGAGACGAATGAATTGATTATTTCTGGAAATGGTCAGCTCCATGTGGAGATTATCACTGATCGTTTAAAGAAAAGATACGACGTTGATGTTATCCTTAAACCTCCAAAAATTCCTTATAAAGAAACCATCAAAGGGAAATCTGATGTTCAGGGAAAATATAAAAAACAAACAGGAGGACGAGGCCAGTATGGGGATGTATTAATAAAAATGGAACCACTTCCAAAGGGGAAAGATTTTGAATTCCAAGATAAGATTTTTGGAGGAGCTATTCCTAAAAATTACATCCCTTCTATAGAGAAGGGAATTCAGGAAGCACGGAAAAAGGGAGTTGTAGCTGGTTATCCAACAGTTAATTTTAAAGTCATTCTCTATGATGGGTCTTACCACGATGTTGATTCTTCTGATATTGCCTTTAAAATAGCTGCTTCCATGGCTTTTAAAAAAGGCATGAAAGAAGCGAGACCAACTATCCTTGAACCTATCATGAATGTTGAAATTCATACACAAGAGACATATATGGGAGATATCATGGGAAATCTTAACGGGCGAAGAGGTAAAATGCAAGGAATGGAACAGAAAGGAAACTTACGAATCATAAAAGCTCAGGTTCCCATGGCAGAGATGCTTGATTTTGAGCCTACTCTGACTTCAATTACAGGTGGAAGAGGGTCTTTTTTTATGGAATTCTCTCATTATGAAGAAGTCCCTACCCACCTCCACCAGAAAATAATCAACGAGGCAGTAAAAGAAGGCCGTATAAAGCCCGAAGGAGAGTAAAAATCTGGTATATAATAATATAAATCAATTCTTTTTCACGAAAATCAACATTATGCCTGCCAGCACTGTCAGAAAAAGGGAAAGATAAAAGGGAGCAAACATACCAAAGCTTTCCCAGAGCACTCCTGCCATGAAAGAGGATGGAAAAGCACACAGACCGGTTATCATCTGGAATCCCCCTAAGCCACTGGCTCTGTATTCCTTGGGGGCAAGTTCGGAAACAAAGGTTTTTTGCACGGGCTCTAGAGCTCCTTTATGGGCTCCGTACAAAATGAAAGCTAAAATAATCATCAAATGATTCGGTCTTAAAATCAAGATCAAACAAACTGCTGCCCAGAAAAAGTAGGAAAGCATCAGCACTGCCTTTCTTCCGATTATATCTGAGAGTTTTCCAAAAGGAAGAGAAAAAATAGAAGCTGAGGCAGTAAAGATTAAATAGAGGACAGGAACAAAGAAGACTTTAAAACCCGAATTTTTGGCATATATAAGCAAGAAAGAATAGCTGAAGAAACCCAAAGCAAAAAAAGAACTAAGTACAAGAAAAAGTCTGAAATTTTTATCAAAATCTTTAAAGGAAATGCCCTTATAAATTTTAAGACTATCTGTTTTTTTCTCTTTGACTAGTAAAAAAATAAGAAGAGCACTGATGAGAGAAGGAAAAGCTGCCAGGGCGAATAAAATCCTGTAGCCTAATAGTTTAAAAAAAATAATGCAGATTAGAATGCCAAATACTGCTCCAAGATGGTCCATGGCTCTTAAGAAGCCAAAGTTTTTACCCCTGTTTTCATCAGTTGAGACATCAGCAACAAAAGCATCTCTTGGAGCACTCCTTATTTTCCCTCCTCGATCTATTATTTTAAAAGGAATGAGATGCTGCCATATTGTAGAAATAGAATATCCCAATCTTGCCACGCTGCCAAGAAAATAGCCTGACCAGATAAAAATTTTTCTTTTCCTTAGTCTGTCAGATATATAGCCTGAGGCAGCTTGGGATAGAGAAACAAGCGCTTCTCCCAGGCCGTCCAGAAAACCCAGGACAGTCATGTTGGCTCTTAAAACATTCGTTACAAAAAGGGGCCAGATGGGATAGATAATATCAGATCCTAAATCATTAAGGAATGAAGCTAGAGCAAATGTCCGGATGGTTTTTTTATTTTCTTTTTCCAGATTTTCTATCATACTTTATTCTATCGGATAGTTTAGTAGGTTATCTTCTATTTTGTGTGAGTAAAGCATGTATCGAGACATAAAAACAATATTGAAGAGAACCGTTTAGTATAGTTCCAGGAAATCTAAATGTAAACACAGCCATAGAGGATATCATATAGAATGATTTCATCTGGAAGGGAAATCGAGAAGTCAATTGACATCGGGAAAAGTTTCACGATATTATACCTAAACATTTGACCTGAACTATTCATAAAAAATGTCGATGTTTATTATAACAAAAGCAATATCAGAGTCTTACCTTGATTTTGTGGGAAATCACTCTGAATACTTCGTTTTTTATGTTCTTTTTATTAATAATCGACATTTTTTACCATTTAGGCGAGCCGATCTGACGACCTCTGCTATGAATAAAATGTCATCGCGAGCAAAGCGTGGCGATCTCACGAAGAGCTGCAAAATGTTTGAGATGGCCACGTCACTTCGCTCCTCGCAACGGGGTCTGCTTTGTTGTGGCGGATTTGAGGTGGACGGACCACAGCTTCATCCGCCACGCCTCGCAGCCGACGACCTCTATTTTAATAATATTGTCGTTGCGAGCGGAGCGCGGCAATCTGGCAACCTCGACTCGTGAATAATCCAGGTTAAAAGGAGATAGGGAATGATTTTAAAGAAGTTAACAGCTATTTTATTTATTATTGTTTTTATTTTAAGTACAACCTATATTTTGGGAATAGAGAAAGAGGATAAATTTCTTCTTTTAAAGATTGGGGACAAGAGATTTAAAGATAAAATAATAGAGGTCTGTTCGGGAAAAATTTATTCAACTCGAGAGGGAAGGTCTGTCACATTTTCAAAAATGATAAAAGAGATGAAAGAAAGTCGTTTTGTCTACGTAGGAGAATCTCACAACAGCCTCCCTATGCATGATATCCAGTTCGAGATTATTCAGACTCTCTATAACCAGGATAAGAATCTTTTGGTCGGTATAGAAATGCTTCCTTTGGACTGCCAGGAAGTTTTGAATAAATGGAGCCTGGGCATTCTTTCCAAGGAAGAATTTGTCCGAAAGATTAAGTGGTATATTAACTGGAATTTCAATTTTGGCTATTACCAGAAAATCTTTCAATTTGTTAAAAGCAAAAAAATCCCTGTGTACGCCTTGAATGTGCCGAGGGCGATAATCTCAAAAATCAGAATGAGGGGCTGGGAAACGCTTTCAGACGAAGAAAAAAAGCTTGTCCCTCAACCAAACCTCACCAATAAAGAGCACAGAACACTTATCCGGACAATTTTTGAGAGCACTAAAATCCCGCCGCAAATGAAAGGCAGAGGATTGGATATAGCTTTTGAAGGTCTTTACCGAGCCCAATCAGCCTGGGATGAAGTCATGGCTTTTAACGCTCTTCAGGCAATGGAGAGTAAAGAGGAGAAAATGGTAGTTTTAGCTGGCTCTGGGCATTTTCTTTACAATTTGGGGATAAACCGTAGGGCTTTTGAAAAAAACCGCCTTCCTTTTAAAACAGTTATTATTATTCCTGTCCCTGAGGGTAGGCAGAGTGTTAGAGTTTCGAGAAATCTGGCTGATTATGTTTGGGGTATTCCTGAGGAGGAGAGGCCGGCCTTTCCTTCAATTGGCTTGAGTTTTAAAAAATTCAATGGTTTAGAAAATTTAGTAATAGGAAGAAAGCTTATTAATGGAGTTGCTGAAGGAGCGGATTTTGAAAAAGGAGATATCATTCTATCTGTTGATGGCCAAGCTTTTTATGATATTAATGAATTGAGAATATATTTAGCTGAGTTCACCTGGAATGAAAAGGTGAAATTTAACCTTTTGCGCAATGCCCAAGAAATAGAGGTTACTTTAAAATTCCGCGTACCTGAAAAGAGTAATGAATAGAAAAACGAAAGAAAAATTATTTAAGTTTCTTAGTGTTTAAGATAATGGCTTTAAAAGTACCGGTTGTTCTTGTTCCTACCAGGTAAATAAACATTCCTTTATATGGTTTGACTTTTAGTTGCTTCGAGTAGAACGTTGACGAACCAGACCCTGAAAGAGCAACTTCCATATTCCATTTCCATTTTTTTGGAAGCTCGACCAAAAATTTATCTCCGTTTTCGAAATACTCATTTCTCATAAAGGGATGTTCTGTTGAGGTAATAGCAGCCACCTCGACTTGAAGTTCACTAACGGCAGCAGTGTGGTGGAGAACAACCCTGCCTTTTTTGTTTGCGACTGGAGAAAAATCATTGGTAAACTTACTAAGAGTTGTATCACCTTGCTGGGTGAGATGGCCAAGCAGCGAGGCCTTTTCATTTGCATAAAAGGTTATATTTTTTTCATCGTATACCTGGCCGCTGCATGGATTATTTGGATCAGCTTCGTAGACTTTGATAAGGTTTTTCCCTTTTTTTATTTTGACAGGGCCTACAACTTGGCCGAATTTGACACCCTTGGCGATACATTTTCCATTGGCTGACATATCCACCGGTAAATCAGGATCAAGGCCAATGTCTTTTCCTGGAACGCCATGGATCAGGTAAACGCTGGCGTCATCGCTTGCAGAAGCTGCGGTACGCGGTATTATCGCCAGTACAAAAAATACTATTGAGATGAAGATAATTGTTTTTTTCATGATTTAATCTCCTTTTAAAAATTGAAAATAGTCTTTAAATAAAAAGTCTAACTTCAGAGCTAAACTTAAGATAAAATTATTACTAATTCACTTTTCTTTGTCACGCCTTATCCATACTTAACTTATGGAATTACCGCAATTTTTTCTGTTACACTTCTATATTATTTTTATAGGAAAAAGTGATTAAGTTAATGCTTCTTTGATTTTTTGTCCAATTTCAGCAGGGCTTTTGGCTACATAAACTCCAGCCATTTCAAGCGCTTTCATTTTTTCTTCGGCTGTTCCTTTTCCTCCAGCTATGATGGCTCCAGCGTGTCCCATCCGTCTTCCTGGAGGTGCGGTTTGACCTGCGATAAAGCTCGCTACAGGTTTATTGAATTCTTTCTTGATGTATTCAGCAGCTTCTTCTTCAGTTGTTCCTCCAATTTCACCTATAAGAATGACAGCTTCAGTATCTTTATCATCTTTAAACATTTTTAAAAGGTCGATAAATTTTAACCCGACTATAGGGTCTCCACCAATACCGATAGCTGTTGACTGTCCATAACCCTGTTGAGATACCTGATCAACTGCTTCATAGGTTAAAGTGCCAGAACGAGAGATAATACCGATCGATCCAGGGGTGTGAATGGGGCCAGGCATGATTCCAATTTTACATTTTCCAGGAGAGATGATTCCAGGAGTGTTAGGACCAATAAGGTTACAGTCTTTTACTTTGAGGAATTGTTTGACTTTAATCATATCAAAGGTAGGGATTCCTTCTGTAATACACACGATGAGTTTAACCCCTGCATCCGCAGCTTCGGTGATGGCATCAGCCGCAAAAAGAGGTGGTACAAAAATAGCAGAAGCATTGGCACCTTCTTTTTCTATTGCTTCGGCAACAGTATTGTAAACTGGAACTCCAAGATGTGTCTGCCCACCTTTGCCAGGTGTGACACCTGCGGCGACTTTTGTTCCATACTCCTGCATCTTTTTAGTGTGGAAAGTTCCTTCACTCCCAGTAATTCCTTGAACAACGACTCGTGTATTTTCATCTATTAATATACTCATAATCAGCTCCTTTCTTATTTTTTGGCGAGAGGAACAACTTTTTCAGCTGCCTCTTTCATACTTGCTGCAGGATAAAAGGCAAGTCCTGATTCTTCAAGAATCTTTTTTCCAAGCTCTACATTTGTTCCTTCGAGTCGAACCACCATGGGAACTTCTAAACCGATTTCTTTGGCTGCTTTGACAATACCATTGGCCACCATGTCGCAGCGGACAATGCCTCCAAAAATATTAATCAGGGCCGCTTTAACATCCTTGTCTGAGACAAGAATTTTAAAAGCATTCTTAACAGATTCTTCTGAAACTCCCCCGCCAACATCAAGGAAGTTTGCTGGCATTCCACCTGTATGCATGATGAGGTCCATAGTAGCCATGGCTAATCCGGCTCCATTAACCATGCAGCCCACATCTCCATCCAGTTTTATGTAATTTAAGTTGAATTTAGAGGCTTCGACTTCTAATGGTTCTTCTTCGTTCAGATCCCTCATTTCATTAATTTCGGGATGGCGGATGAGGGCGTTGTCATCAAAATTCATTTTCGCGTCCAGTGCCAGAACATTTCCCTGGGCTGTGATGAGCAAGGGGTTGATTTCTGCAAGTGAGGCATCTGTGGCTTTAAAAGCTTGGTAAAGGCTTAAAATGAATTTGACAGCTTGTTTGAGAGTATTCCCCTCAAGCCCCAGCTTAAAAGCCAATTTTCTTGCTTGAAAAGGCATAAATCCAGTTGCGGGATTGATATATTCTTTAAAAATAAACTCTGGGGTTTCAGTAGCAACTTTTTCAATTTCTACTCCGCCTTCAGGAGAAGCCATGACAACACAATTTTCTTTAGCTCGGTCAATGACTATTCCAATATAGAGTTCTCGGGCAATAGCAAGAGCTTCTTCAACGAGAATTCTTCTGACTAATTTCCCTTCAGGTCCAGTTTGGGGAGTGATAAGTGTCATTCCAATTATTTCCTGTGCAGTTTTTTCTGCTTCTTCAGGAGAATTTACCAGCTTAATACCTCCTCCTTTACCTCGTCCTCCTGCATGAATTTGGGCTTTGATAACAACTTTTGGGCCGATTTTCTCTGCAATTGTGCGAGCTTCAGAAGGATTTTGAGCCATTTCTCCTTGAGGAATTTGAACTCCATACTTACTGAGTATTTGTTTGGCTTGATATTCATGGATTTTCATTATAATTTTCCTTTAATAAAATAATTTTGTTTGTTCTCTTCCATTTTGTGTGAGTCAAAATCAGAAAATATTCGGGAATGGCCTTGCTCCTGTTTAGATTTTTAACGACATTCCCTCTTCGTTCTTCTCGGCGGCTGCGAAACTCGCTGCGCTCAAACATCCTCGCCGCCCGACACAGTCGGGTGCCCTCGAAGAGCGATTCGGGAAGGCTAAATCTTCAAAAATCACTTCATCCATCCCCGAATATTTTCTTATTGTGTCCAGAGACATATTTTGCCCCTACAATGTAGAAGAGAACCGTTTTATTTAATATTCTCCTTAATTTATTTGGCAATAAGGCTAATGATATGCACTCTGGCGGCAATACTTTTGTGAGAAAATGAAAGACAAAGATGAATTTTAAAAGGTGCTAATAAACTATTTCTTCAGTCTTTATGGTAATTTTTTTTGCCTTCTTGGTACAGGTCGCCGCCGTACATGTCATTAATAACAATACAAGGAAAATCTTTGACTTTTATTCTTCTTATGGATTCAGGACCCAATTCTGGATAAGCGATAACTTCAGAACCTTCGATACTCTTAGAAATAAGAGCTCCAGCTCCTCCAACTGCAGCGAGATAGACACCTTTGTATTTTTTTAGGGATTCTTTGACTTCTTCGTTGCGAAGGCCTTTTCCGATAGTGCCTTTGAGTCCGAGAGCATGGAGAGTGGGAGCGTATGAATCCATTCTGTAGCTTGTAGTAGGTCCTGCTGAACCGATAGGCTTTCCAGGACGGGCTGGAGTCGGGCCAACATAGTAGATAAACTGGCCTTTAACGTCTATAGGTAGCTCTTTGCCTTCTTTGATAAGTTCTATCAATTTTTTATGGGCAGAATCTCTGCCTGTATAAAGATATCCGGTAATGAAAACTCTATCTCCCGCCTTTAGTTTTGCTATAGCTTCATCTGAAACTGGAGTTTCAATTCTGTGTTCAGCCATTCTTATTAGAATTTAAGCAGGTTGATAACAGTACGGACAGCAGCCTCTGAATTTTTGATGGCTTCTTTCTCTGAATCCGTCAGGTCTATTTCTATAATTTCTTCAACACCATTAGCGCCCAATTTAATAGGAACTCCAAAATAAATGTCGTTAAGTCCATATTCACCTTCAAGATAAGCCGCACAAGGGAGTATTTTTTTCTTGTCTTTGACGATGGATTCTACCATTTCTGCTACAGCTAGGGATGGTGCGTAGTAAGCGCTTCCAGTTTTCAGGTATTTAACGATTTCACCGCCGCCTTTTCTTGTTCTTTCAACGATAGCATCAATCCTGTCTTGAGGCAGGAAGTGGGTGAGAGGAATTCCGGAGACAGTGGTATATCTGGCAATTGGAACCATCGTGTCTCCGTGGCCTCCTAAAACCAGAGCCTGGATATTCTCAACAGATACATTAAGTTCCATTGAAATAAAAGCTCTGAAGCGGGTCGTGTCCAGAATTCCAGCCATCCCGAAAACTCTGTTTTTTGGGAATCTGCTAACCTTAAAAGCTGTATAAACCATGGCATCAAGAGGGTTAGAGACTACCAGCAGTATAGCCTTAGGGGAGTGTTTGATGATTTGTTCTGTGACGGATTTCACAATCCCGAAATTTGTCCCAACCAATTCATCCCGGCTCATACCAGGTTTTCTGGGAATTCCAGCAGTGATAACCACGATGTCAGAATCGGCTGTGTCTTCGTAGGAGTTTGTGCCGATAATACTGGAGTCATATCTGCCTACAGGCCCGCCTTCACGTATATCAAGGCCTTTTCCGATGGGCATATCTTCGATAATATCCAGCAGCACCACATCTCCTAATTCTTTTTCGGCAAGCTTAAATGCGGTGACTTCTCCAACATGGCCGGCGCCAACAACTGTTATTTTTTTTCTCATTATTAAACCTCCTCTAATATTTGTTTATGAAGAAAAAAATTATTTAATTCTGACCTATTATTGCTTTTTTAATGGTCAAGTGACCATTGATCTTGTTTGAACCCTGAATATAATTCATATTTTTTTTTCAGTCAAGGAGAACTTCATACAGGGATAAAAATTTGTTTCTTTCTCCGAAAACTCACTCTTTTTTTAAGCCTATTTGGTGTAGCTTTCCCACTTACTTTTTAATCCAGGGTCTTGTAAAGTTTCCATAAGATAGTCAGCATATTCTGCTCCAGTCGTGCCAGTAGACCTGCCAGTGATAACCAATTTTTTCTCGTATTGACCGCAAACATCTAAGGCCATTTCCAGTCCTTTTGCTCTTTCAGGATAACCGATATGATTGATTAGCATGGCTGCAGCTCGGATCATGCTGCAAGGGTCTGCATATTTAGCCCGGCCTTCTCTAACCATGCGGGGAGCAGATCCGTGAATGGCTTCAAACATGGCATACCTTTTTCCGATATTAGCACTTCCTGCAGTTCCTACTCCTCCTTGGAATTCGGCTGCTTCGTCGGTCAAAATGTCTCCGTAGAGGTTGGGAAGGACTATAACTTTAAATTGGGTTCGACGTTTGGGGTCAATAAGTTTAGCTGTCATGATATCAATGTACCAGTCATCGCATTCGATCTCAGGATATTCTTTTGCAATCTTATAGCCCATATCCAAAAATTTTCCATCAGAAGTTTTTACCACATTGGCTTTGGTTACGATGGTGACCTTGTTAATATTATTTTTTTGAGCGTAATCAAAAGCCATGCGGATGATCCTCTCTGCACCCTGGGAGGTTATGACTTTAAAATCAACAGCTAAATCATCAGTAACATTGATTCCTTTGCTTCCCATGATATAAGCGCCTTCTGTGTTCTCTCGGAAAAACATCCAGTCTATTCCTTCTTTGGGGATTTTTACAGGTCTGACATTCGCAAAAAGATCTAAATATCGCCGCATGGCAACATTGCAGCTTTCAATATTTGGCCAGGGATCTCCTTTTCTGGGTGTTGTGGTTGGGCCTTTCAGGGTAATATGACATTTTTTAATATCTTCCAGAACATCATCGGGTATGGATTTATTATGTTTGGATCGGTTTTCTATAGTCAGTCCTTCGATATTGCGCAATTCAACTTTTCCACTTTTTATCTCTTCCTCCAGCATGAACTCTAAAACCCGCCGAGCTTCTTTGGCGATAAAAGATCCGATACCGTCTCCACCTATTATACCGATGATAATCGGTTTTACCTGACTATAATCAATCCAATCAGCAGCTTTTTTTAATGCCTCTACCCGCTCAAGCTGTTCTTCAACAATCTGGCCAAAATATTCTTTGGCTTTCTCGATGGCAGCGTCATTCATTATTAATCCTCCCTTGGGTAAAAAAATTATAATAATTAAGTAAAACATATTATATTTTTTCCTGATGAAAATCAAATAAATCTTTGATTGTGTAAGCATCTTTTTTCCCGTGATTAGTGAAGGACAAGCGAGGGGTAGGTGGTGAACAAGGTCGTATGAAGGCTGAGCGGGCACGGTTTCCGACTGGAGGGAGGAAGAGCGAAGCCTGAATCGAGCCGCTTTGGCTCGCTGGGACAAAGCGAGCGTGCCTTCAAACCGCCTACCCCTCGTTGTG